>ERZ724561.3-NODE-3-length-88764-cov-5.523258_pt1 | contig 88764 bp, 84 predicted proteins | sample MGYA00375855_ERZ724561 | MGnify/ENA primary metagenome ERZ724561 (study PRJEB28725, sample SAMN03264854) | marine sediment metagenome | biome: marine pelagic biome; feature: marine oligotrophic desert; material: ocean water | place: Pacific Ocean:North Pacific... | reverse complement strand
GAGGCGAACTGCGTGCAGAGCTGAAGTCTGTGGCCAAGCGGGATGCGCGGATCGAGATGGCCGAGCAGGTGTCTCAGGATGAATCAGGGGGCGATGGCGGCGTTGCGACCTACGACCCGAGACTGGCAGAGCTCGAAGCGGAGCGCAGTAAGCGCAGGGAGAAGTCTGGCACCGACGATCTCGCCGAGCTCTACGTCACCGATGTCAGCCACAAGCCGATGGTCGTCCTAGCAGTACTCTCGCTGATACTCGGGGCGGGGATCATACTGGGTCTTCTCAACGGCACCAATCCGCTCATGCTGGTGGCAATCGGGCTGTTCGCGACCGCTCTGATTACACTTGCCAGGTCGCGCAGCAAGAGCCTCGAACTCGAACTCCCTCACATTATGGGCATGGAGATGCCGATAGCCATGGCAATCATTGGACTGGTCTTCATCCACGTGGTTTCTCACATCGGCCCTGGCAGCAGCAACCGCGACCTTCTCGACATGGCAGTGGTGGTCATCCTGCTGGTGGAATTGGTCGCTATTTCGCTGATTGGACAAGACAGGTTGCTGGACAGGATACCGATTGCGCTTGACTGGATCGTGGTCCCGCTGTTGGCTGGGAGGATGCTGGGTGCGGTGATGGTCGAAGCCATTCCCTATCCGCTGACAATCGACCCGTTCGAGGGCGACATGGTGGAGTGGAGGATGCCTTGGATGCTGCTCGAGTCGGTACTCATGCTCGTCGTACTCGCTGATATCTGGGTCGACAGGAAGAGGGGTCAACTCAGCAGGGAGGACTGGAAGGGTTCCTCAGGGCGAGGCGTTCGCAGCCTGTTCGTGGTCATGCTGTCATTCGGCCCGGCGGGCGTCCTAGCGGTGGCAAGCGCCGTCGAGCAGGGCTGGAGGTACCGTCAGCCGTGGGCGGTCGGGGTGGCCGTCCCGGCCGGTCTGTTGGCGCTGTTCGCCATTGGCAACTGGTACGAACCGGTGTCCGAGGTGATTCCCGAGGTCACGATGGGGACAGGGCTGGTCCTGCTCGCCTTGCTGGGGCTGACCGTACCACTGAGAGGCGAGAGTTGGTCGATGATGCTAGCCGTGAACTCGCACCTGCTAATCATCGTCATCTCAATCGCCCACTACACCACCTCGGTGCTACTGCCTGTGCTGTTGGTTGCTCTCTCGACCACTATCTGGGTAGTAGGCATACTGCAACTGCGACGAACCCTCAGGGTATGGGGGCTTGTCGATCTGGTCGTCGCCATACTGAGTGCGCTGATCTTCGTACCCGGCATCTTCCAGCCGGCAACGATGCTGGTAGCGCTCATGGTGGTGGCCGCCGAGTTGGGAGTGGTGTCGTGGCTAGGCCTGCGGAACGAGGCTCAGATGGTCAAGGACTGAATCCACAACGCGGTACTGCGAGGCTGTTCTCGATCTTGGAATCGAAGGCTCTCGAATTTCATATCGGGCCAACGTTGATGACACACGGTACTGACAAGCAATCGTGACGAGGTCTTGGATATCAGACACGCCCGACGAGGTCGAGCATCCGCCCGTGCCGTTGGGCATCAATGAGATGGTGGTGCCCAGAGCCACTCTGATGCTCTCTCTGGGCACCGCTCTGGTGCTGCTTCTGTCGATGATCTGGGTCGTTTGGGCGGCTTGGAACTTCAGCGCCGAACTCGAGGACTCCTTCGGGCCGCCCGTCGAGGCGCCCACCATCGACGGTCGATTGGCCTGGGAGGTCGACCTGCTGTTCGACACCTGCTCCGCGAGGGAGGGAGATTGGGAATGGCCCGAGAACTTCTCCGGGCAGGACGATGTGTTCCTCTACCCAGGGGAGCTTCGATGTGACTGGGAGCATCAGGGAGACGACGACCGCGCCAGCCTGGCAGTCTACAACCGCGGCAACACGACCGTCGATTTGGTACTTGAGATAAGGGGGGCTGGAGTGCTGTTCTCTGACTCAGACGACAGTAGTGACCTGATGACGCTGGATGGGGGCCAGAGCGGTTTCGCCGAACTTGAGCTCACCGATGATATCACCGAAGGCAGCTTCACGGTGGTGGTCAGCCATCTCACGGTGGTTGATGCCGAGGTGCTGCTAGACGTGAACGTGTTCAAGGGCACCGAAGAGAGGGAGATGCATATCAACGACAACGACAGAATTGAGGTTCACTACGTGGTCTGGGATGCCGACACAGGGGAGCAGTTGGACGAAGGAGACCTTCTGGTCACTGCAGGGGACGACCCGGCCTACATCGATGGCTTTGGCTGGTCAGCCATAGGTCTGGACATAGATGGCGACAGGGGTCTGATTCCCGGGATCGCCACCGGGACCTCTCACACCACGCTGCTGCCTCCGCCAATCGCATACGGTAACAGCGACGGGCATGAACTACAGGATTCCTGGCTGCGATTTGAGCTGAGCATCAACAGAGGCCCAATCACCTAGGACGAAAGTAACTTGACCAAGTTCTCGGAGGCGGTGGCGTGGGAGATAGTAGTAGACACACCGCGCTGAACCCCTCGGCACAGATTGTCAAGGAGGCGGGGAAGCGGGCCAAGGCCAAGCCAGTAAGGCGGGGCGAGCCCAGCTTCCACATGACTGAGGACATGCGTAGGCTGTCTACGCCTTGGTTCGTAGCGCTCTCCCGGGCCGACAGGATAGACCCGAACGTGCTTCCGGCCGGGGTGATTCTGGATGCTGCCGCGGGCTCCGGCCTACAGCTCGTCGCCTACTCGCAGGTTCTCAAGCGGCCCTCACTGGGAATCGAGATGGACGGTAACGTCGCGGTGCTGTGCGCGGCCAACATGCACATCAACTCCGAGGAGGGGGACCTGCAACGCTCGATGGACCGCGTCGTCATTGGTGACGGGTCTGATGCAGAAGGTGCAATCACCGAGTACTGGAACAGCCTACGTGAAGCCGGGACGCGTGCTCACCCTCCCGTCGCGATGCTACACCTCGACCCGGCCAGACCGAGCGATGCTCAGAGTCACGACGTGGATGAGATGGCGCCCTCTCTGAGCTCGGTGCTGCGAGGCTGGGCCGATCACCTGCAAAGCGGGCCAAGGGGTCCGGCCATGCTTCTCGACCTGTCCCCGAGACTCGATGAGATGCAGCAGTCCGTGGTCGAGTCCATTGTCCAGACCACCTTTCCGGGAGTGAGTAGCACGTGGGAGTGGCTGAGCCAGGGTGGTGGCAGGGTGGACAGGTTGTCACTGTGGGTGGGTGCCCTCGCATCGAGTGAGGTCCACCGCTGCGTCAGGATGGGCACCAAGCACGTCATCGCCTCGATAGAGGGGTCGCCCTCGATTTCAGACACGGTCGAGATGAGCAAGCCCCCGCCGTATGGCGCCCATATGACGATAGTCGACCCTGCCCTAGTCCAGAGCGGCCTCCAGGAGGTCTGGTTGGAGCGTGCGTTGCGCGAGGACTCCGGCCACTCGTGGCTGCGCTTGGAAGGCCGCAGGCCGCTACTAATCCACACCGACCCGCTAATCATGTCAGAGGATGTCGAGGGCTTTGTCGTGGCGACCGGTGAGATAGTCCAGCATAGGCTCAGGCCACCCGAGCTGCACACCATCGACCAAGTCGCGGCATCGATGGCCAGGAATGGTATCGGCAAGGTCACACTGCGCTGCAATCTCAACCCCGACATCCATCCGACCCTGCAGCGCAGGCTTGACCGGGAGCTACGAGAGATTGATGGCGCTAGGGGTTTCATGGTCGACATCGAGATTGAGAGAGACTCGGGTGATCAGGTTCTGTATGTGGTCTGCCGGGAGTAGTTGGAATCGCCCCGTAGGGGCGTCCAATCGGTTCAAATAGGGACGGTAGGTCGCCCAGATGCCCAATGGGCCACCGGGCAACCGGTGAACACGGGGGAACCGTACAATGCCTGAAGATGCCGAACTCGGAGATGACTTCTCCTATATCCTGCGGATAGCCGACAGCGATATCGACGGGTTGCGACCCATCGCTATCGGCATCACCTCAGTCAAGGGCATCGGCATGAGAACCTCGCAGCAGATTTGCCGCTTGGCCGGTGTAGACGGGAACACGCTGGGAGGCCATCTCTCCGATGACGAGCAGGACCGTCTGCGCAACTCGATAGACGATTACGCCACCACGGTCCCGTGGTGGCTGGTCAACCGACAGCGCGACATCGGGACAAACGAGGATGCTCACATAGTCGCCACCGAGGTCAAGATGACCCGTGACGACGACGTCGCACGCATCGCCGGGGTCAAGGCCTACCGCGGAATGAGGCACAGGAGCGGACACAAGGTCCGTGGCCAGAGGCTTCGATCGAACGGCCGCAAAGGCTCCTCGCTGGGCGTCGAGAGGAAGAAGTGAGGTGAGAAGATGGGTAACCCGAAGTTCGCTAGGCCCAAGACCCGTACACCCACTCACCCGTGGAAGCAAGCTAGGATTGACGAGGAGCATGCGCTCAAGGAGAAGTACGGCCTCAAGAAGGTCGGCGGGATGAAGGAAATCTGGCGCGAGAAGTCAGCTCTTCGCCGCCATAGAAACCAAGCGATGAAGTTGATTGGCAGGGTCGACACCTCAGAGGGCCACTTCGCTCGAGAGAAGGCCGACATGGTGGATTCCCTCCACCGCAGGGGCCTGCTTCCAGAGGGCGCCGGGATAGACGATGTGCTACAGATTAACGTCGAGCACATGCTATCGAGAAGGTTGCAGTCAGTCGTCTTCTACAAGGGACTGGCCCCCACCATGCGCTCGTCCAGAAACCTCATCGTCCACGGCCACATCAGTATAGGCGACCAGAGGATGACGGTTCCCGGGTACCACGTCCTGAAGGAGGAAGAGGAAGAGATTCAGTACTCCACGAACTCGCCCTTCGCAGATTCCGAGCACCAGTTCCGCAGGGACATGGAGGAGCTGCGACTGACGCGCGTGTCCGACGAGGACGACGTCGAGCCGGTACGAGTAGTGGACTCCGAGTTCGTCGATCAGGTCAAGGCTGACGCCGCGGCCGCGCCCGTGACCGAGGACACCGTTCCCGAGGGCGCCGAACCGACTAAGGAGGGCGAGGACTGATGTCGAGGAAGGCCATCCTGCACATATTCACCACGCATAACAACGTGCTGATGACAGCCACCGACCTGACCGGGGCAGAGACCATCTGCAAGGTCTCGGGTGGCATGGTAACCAAGGGCGGCAGCGACTCTGGCGGCCAGTTCGCCTCGACGAGGGCGGCCGAGAGGATGGCCGAGATGCTTGCCGAGAAGGAGTTCAACCAAGTCATCGTGAAATACCGGGGTGCCGGTGGGAATCGCTCCCACAGCGCTCCGGGCGCGACCTCGGCGATTCGTGCACTGACCCGCGCCGGAGTGTCAATAACCCGAATCGAGGACGTGACCCCAGTCGCCACTGACGGGACGAAGAGCAAGGGAGGGCGCCGAGGGCGCCGAGTGTGAGGTGAATTCATGGTTAAGACCAAGGTGATTGAAGAGAACGAAGAGGCAATCTCGATACTGTTCAGCGACACGGACCGCGCCTTCGTCAACGCCATCAGGCGCTCACTGATGGCTGACACCCCGAAGATGGCCATCGACACCGTGCGCTTCGAGATGGGTACCATCGAGCAAGACGATGAGGTGTGGGAGACGGACGGTCCACTGCCCGACGAGTTCGTGGCTCAGCGTTTGGCCATGATCCCCCTCCCGACCAAGCACGACGAGTTCCACTTCCAGGACAGTTGCCCTTCCTGTGCCGAGTTGGTCGTCGAGGACAGGGGATGCCCGCAGTGCACGATGATTTACACCTGCAAGGAGTTCGGCAGCGAGGGCGGTCGCACTGTGACCGCTGGCGACATGAGCTTTCTCGGGGCCGGGGGCAGTATAGCTGAGAAGTACCACAGCATCCCAATTACCAAGTTGTATCGCGGTCAGATGATTGAGTTCTACGCTACTGCAATCATGGGTCGCGGTCGCGACCACGCGAAGTGGTCCCCTGTCTGCGGGGTGTCATTCACCCCGCGCCAGATTGGGGTCATCAACAAGCCGAGGAAGGCGAAGAAACTGTGGGACCTCGGTCTCAACATCACGGCGAAGGACTTCGGCAGCAACAAGCGCTTGGAGGACATCGGCATGGTGGCCCAGCTGATTGAAGATCTGAATCACGTAGGCGATGGTACAGAGGAAGCATCGGATTTCGATGACGCAATCACCCTCGAGGACGTTCCTGGCGAGTTCATTCTATCATTCGAGACCGACGGGTCGATGACTGCCAGAGTCGCCTTCGATATGGCGATTAGGGAACTCTCGGGCCGATTCGGAGAGCTCGATGATGACCTGTCAGCGGTAATGTGAGGCTGCCGAGGATTATTGGCCGAAAGGCCACCGGATGAGCCACATGTCGGCGTTTCTCGGTCGCGGAGAGTGTGGCGGACACGTCACCCTGCTCTTCACTGTCAGCGACGAGGTCGAGGACCCAATCGAGCAAGGTAGCCTCGGGGCGGGACTCTGCGTGGAAGACGGGGTCGAGGTCGTGGCCTTCGGCGAGCCGGGCGATATCGGGCTAAAGATTACCTTCGAGACCACACAAGGAGATTCGGGGCTGTACGAGACCGTGCTCGACACCCTAGTCGAGGAGATACCCGAGGCAGGAGGCATAGCATGGGAGATTGGCGTGAGGCTGGCTCTCCCGGTCTCGCAGGGTTTCGGGATGTCCGCCTCCGGGGCGGTGGCCGCTGCGCTTGCCTTCCAGAGGGCGATGGGACTGCCCCATGAAGAGAGCCTGAGGCGCTCCTACTCGATAGCGCACCGCGTCGAGCGTGGGCGCTCGACCGGATTGGGCGATGTGACTGCGCTGGCCGCAGGCGGCGTCGAGCGTAGGCTCGAGGCAGGGTCGCCGTACCACGGTCCTCTGCTGCATAGAGGACCTGGGCGGGCAGAAGGGTGGAGCTGTGCGACACCGATTGTGCTGGCATGGCGCCCCGATGCGGGTAAGCACACCTCTGTGTACATCGACGACCCAGACTGGAAGGAGGCAATCAGCCAGGCGGGTTCCAAGCAGATGCTGGCGCTGTCCGAAGGAGACTGGGGCGTAGGCAGGTGGGGGAACCTGCTCGATGCCGCGAACGAATTCTCTAGGGACAGTGGGCTGCAGGATGACTCGTCGCGCGCCGAACTGCTATCGTCGGTGCAAACGGTGATGGGGCGATGCGGCATCGCTGATGAGGCGGTGGCCATGCTCTGCATGCTGGGTGAAAGTGTCGCCGTCGTACCCCAAGATGCGCAGGCCGAAGCGGATTGGTCGGGTTCGCTGGTAGCGGAGCTGGAGGGAGCGGGTCTGGAGGCGGTCAATACAGTAGTCGGCCGGGTGTCATGAGCCGTTCCGGGCCTTCTCGTGGAAATCGTCGAGGGGGCCGAGGTCCAGCGGGCTGGAGTCGAGTTGTATGGCGCCCTTAAGTCGCAGGCTGCCGCAGAAGCCGTGCCGGTAGACTATGGCCCCCTGCCCGTACTCGGCGACGTATCGGTCGACCTGTTTCTGGGTCTTCTTGCGCGGGAACTTAAGGTCGGCGCCGAAGAAGTGCTTGGCGTCTATCCACGCGCAAGGCACGCCATTGATTCTGACGTCGTCGAGCAGAAGCAAGTCTGGGGTGATGATGGCTCGTCCCTCAGTGACCTTCTGCTCCGCGAGCAGGTCCTCCTGACGTCGGAATCTCACTCCGATGGAATCGAAGTAGTCGCACAGTATCTCCTCAAAGACCTCGGCTGCGCTCTGGGTGTCGCTCTGGTCGACCGAACTCACCCTATCCACCGACTCAGCCAGCTCGAACTGTTCCCGATCGCGCTTATTCAGTCTCGACGGGTTCTTGTTCAGGGTGTCCTTGATCCTGGTCTTAGTCCAGCCCCTCCCAGTGAGGATGGCGCGGAAGGTGTTCACCGGCGGGGCATCGAAGCGCTTCGAGAGTGCCAGCACGCTCTCACCAGCGTTGTAGCGACGGCTGAGTTCGTTGGCCCTGCGCATCAATCGGGAATGCGAGTACACGCTCTTCTCTTGGTTCAAGGCACTGCGAAGGGACAGGGCCTGTTCCACGGTGATTGGGAGGTGGTCGATCTTGGCAGCAATCTCCTGAACTCTCTCCTCGGGTAGGAAGCCGAACTCGCCGGGTATGCAGGCGATGTCTCCCGCCTTGCGCTGTACCTCCTTCGACACCGCGTTGATCTTCCACGAGACCTCGACCACTCGAGGTGGTGGGTCGATCTCTTTGGGCAGCCCCATGGGGCGAGGCTTGACTGTGAATCGAGCCAGCGCTCGCTCGACGGGTTCTGATTCGGCCGCCGGACCGCTCTCCTGAGGGGGTTTTCTACCGCCTCTGGAGCGCCGGCGGCGTCGACGGCTTCCTCGCCGTCGGTTACCGCTCTTCTCGTTACTCAACGCCCCGGCCAACGGAAGGGGCTCCATGAACCCACCGAGTCACGAGGTCATCTCGTGCGGGCGTAGAGCTCGTAGAATAGGTCCCTGATGGGCCATGGGACTACGAAGACCAAGGCACCCAACGACCAAGGCATACCCATTCTCGAAGCAATCCGCCAGACGGCTGCGCTCCTAGCGTGCCAGTGCCCATCCTCCGTCACGATGAACACCGAGTCCACGCCCTCCAGACTCGGTGGCCTAGCAGCGAGGAGCTCTCTTCCCTCCTCAGTCTCCTGCCCTAGGGTTCGGAGCCTTTCGCCCGAGCCATGCCTGTCAATGAATGCCGCCCAGCGGCTGCATTTACCACAGGCATCGTCGAACAGTACAGTGGACCGAGTCATACCTCACCTACAGGAACGCGATGCCGGGCTCCAACGGGAATGCGACGCTGGCCTTGCCGGCCACGTCCTCACCCTCGCCGACCGGGTAGACCTCCAGTGATGAGACTCCCAGTGCCGCGGCGATGAAGTCGGAGTTGGCCGCTATGATTGAGGTCTCGTCGAGTTCGCCGGAGACCAGTGTCCTCTCGCTGTCGGACCAGGAATGCACCCGTCCGCGCTTCTTCTTGCTGCCAGTAGTGAGGGCCATCCAAGTCTGGAATATATCCCCTCTGAGCGCCTCGTTCTCGAATATCTCCAGCGATTGCACATGCGCCTGCCCGCCTGCCTTGAAATCGAAGTTTTCGGAGTGCAGTCTGAGTGCGTCGCGCGCGAGCTCGGACTTCCATGCCGCTACAGTTTGGATGACTACGCGGCTGATCTCGCCCTCGGAGTGGCGCTCAGCGAGCTCGCGCAGGTTGCGAGCGCTGTCAATGAGACTGCGCAGGTAGGCCTCTCGAGCCAGTGCGGGGGCGTCCTGCGAGGACTCGCCCAGTTCGGGCAGGACGTGGCTGGCAAGCATCTCCTCCCCTCCCATCCGCTGCCAGAACTCCTCGGCGATGTGCGGAGTGGCGGGAGCAAGCATCGGGACCCAATGGGTGAGATACTCCATGGCCGTGGCTCGGTCGCATCCGTCACGGCGGCGGTACCAGTTCCAGTCGGCCAGCATCTCGAAGTGGCTGACCATAACGCCCTCGCGCAGGCTTACGCTCGACATGGCCTGACGCCAAGCGCCCTGATTGACTCGCAGCCTTGCCATCAGCCACTCGTCCATGGGACTGGGAGAGTCGCCCATCCCCAAGGCGGCGTCGACCGCGTCTATGATTGAAAACATCTGACGGTGATTAGCCTCGAGAGCGCTGTCGGACCAGTCCATGCCAGCCTCCGGGTTGGCTCCGAAGAGCATGAACAGCCTGACCGTGTCAGCCCCGTACCGCCCGACCATCTCTTCGGGGCTGACCGTGTTACCCAGTGACTTGCCCATCTTGACCGAGCGCGAGCTGAGCGGGTTGCCGCAGGTCGGGCAGTCCGTCCCTGAGAGGTCGACGTGGTACTCGGCGTTGCAGTCGGCGCAGTACGGGGCTGGTGCGTTGAGCATGCCTTGGCAGACCAACGTACCGAACGGCTCGCCGACCTCGTTCATGCCGGCGTCGCGGGTGGCCTTGGTGAAGAAGCGGGCGTAGAGCAGGTGCATGACGGCGTGCTCGATACCGCCGATGTAGAGGTCGACGCCTCCGTCCATCCAGTAGTCGATCGCTTCTCGATCGAACGGGGCGGAGTCGTTGTTGGCGTCGCAGAATCGCATGAAGTACCACGACGAGTCGTAGAAGGTGTCCATGGTGTCGGTCTCGCGCTTGGCTGCTCCCCCACAGCAGGGGCATGAGGCGTTGACGAACGCTTCGTGGGAGGCTAGCGGGTTGCCGCTCTGATCCTCGCTGAAGGTCACGTCGAGAGGCAGTTCCACCGGCAGGTCGGAGGACGGCACGGGGACTGTACCGCAGTGCTCGCAGTGGATCATCGGAATGGGCGTACCCCAGAATCGCTGGCGGCTGAGCAGCCAATCCTTCAGCCTGTACTCGACTGTCCCGTGGCCGGCTCCGGCTGACTCGAGCGCGGCAATCACAGCGTCCTTGGCGGCCTCGCCGGCCTGTCCGTCGAATCCATCTACACCGGAGTTGACCATCGGCCCGTAGCCCTCGAACGCCGCGCTCATCTGGGCGGCTGGGTCGTCGCCCTCGCTCTCGACCAGTACCCTGCGAATCTCTATGCCGTACCTCTCGGCGAAGTCGTAATCGCGTTGGTCGTGTCCGGGAACGGCCATCACAGCGCCAGTACCGTATGACGCGACCACGAAGTTACCCGCGTAGATTGGTACCTCCTCGCCGTTCAGTGGATTGATGGCATGGCGCCCTAGGAATACGCCCTTCTTCTCCTTCAGCATGTTGATGCGTTCGAACTCGGACATGCGCGCGCACTCGTCGCGCAGCTCGCGCCAGTCGGCCTCCCACTCAGTGCCAGCGCACAGCTCCTCGCACAGCGAGTGCTCGGGCGAGAGGGTGACGAAGGTCACGCCGAAGATGGTGTCGGGGCGGGTCGTGAAAGCACCAATCACTGCATTGGATCCAGCAACTGGGAAGTCGATGTGTGCTCCGTTGGAGCGGCCAATCCAGTTGCGCTGCATCGCCTTGACGTTCTCTGGGAAGGCGATGTTGTCAATCTCGTCGAGTAACTCGTCTGAATACTCTGTCATGCGCACGAACCACTGCTCCATGTCGCGCTGCACGACCTCGAGGCCGCAGCGCCAGCAGCGGTTGTTCTTGACCTGCTCATTGGCCAGTACAGTGTCGCAGTCGACGCACCAGTTGACCGGTGCCATCCTGCGCTCGACCAGTCCGCGCTCGTTCAGCATCAGGAACATCTCCTGATTCCAGTGGTAGTAGTCGACGTCCGAGGTCGCGAGGAAGCGTCGCCAGTCGTACGAATACCCCATCCGCTCCTGATCGGCGCGGATGCTGGCTATGTTACGGTGAGTGACCGTGTGCGGGTGCCCGCCCTCCTTCTTGGCCGCGTTCTCGGCAGGCATGCCGAACGAGTCGTAGCCCATCGGGTAGAGCACGTTTCTGCCCATCAGTCGATGGAAGCGGGCCATGGCGTCGCCGATCGAATAGTTGCGGACGTGGCCCATGTGCATACTGCCGGAGGGATAGGGGAACATCTCGAGGCAGTAGAACTTCGGCTTGCTGTGGTCGATCTCGACCTCGAACGCCCCGGCATCGGCCCAGGCCTTCTGCCAGCGGGTCTCAACTTCCTGCGCGTCGTATGCCATTTCCTCACTCCCAACGGGCTTCGCAGGGAGTCCTCAGACTCCCAGCCGAAGCAGCAGACCGGGCGCGAGCCCGCCTAACAGGGTGTGTGTGGAGGGCATTCGTGCCACGTGCCGCGACTCGGAGGCCACGCTTTGAAGCCTGCCCCGGGACAGCAGCGCCGCCACACCTATGCGGCGGTTGCCGCTGCGAGTGATTGTGCTGAGTGACGGCGAGTTCCACGTCTCCGTCTGGGAGGACGGGGTCGAGGTCTGGGTGACCCAGATGGGGACTCTGATGAACATGAACACGGCATTCATCGACAGGGACAACGGAGTGGTCGCGATAATCGACCCGTTCAACGCAAAGCTGTGGACCGAGGCCCTCGAGAAAGAGGGATTGGAGCCGACCCACTTGCTGTACACCCACACACACCGCGACCATGCCGCCGGCTATCCTGGAATGATGAAGCGATTCCCCGACTTGGAGGTCTGGGGCCACGAGGACGCCAGAGTTCCGAGTCTGCTTGGCAACGTGGTTTTCAGGAAGGTCGACTTCACCAACACTTGGGAAAATGAGCCTGACGAGTGCGTGGAGTGGTCTGCCGGCTCAATCAACTTGGTCGTGACCCATTCACCCGGTCACGCTCCCGGTCACGTCACCATGCACGGGCACGGCGTCTACCACGCCGGAGACTTGCTTTTCGTCAGGAGTGCGGGCAGGGTCGATCTGCCAGGGGGGGACCCAAGTGCGCAGCAGAGAAGCCTCGTGAGAGCCAAGGAGATTTTGAGTGGTCTGCCAGCTGACTGGAGGTTGATTCCCGGGCACAGGTACGACAACTTCCGTGGCGAGGTCCCGGATTGGATTAGTCTAGGTGATGTCTTGCAGCACAACTACTTCTTGGCCCATATCACGATGCCGGGAGATGATGAGGAGAAGTGAGCCTATTCGCTCGTCTTGTCGTATCTCTCGCGCTCGACACCCAACTTAGCTGCAGCATCGTCAACGGTACCGGCCGGCATAGCGCCGTCCTGCTCTAGGGCCGAAAGTGCAGCCAGCACAATGCTGTTGGTGTCTATCTCGAAGAACGAGCGCAGCGCCTCACGGGAGTCGGAGCGTCCGAAGCCGTCGGTGCCGAGCACCACGTAGCGACCGCCGACCCAGCGCTGGATCATCTCAGGGATGGCTGCGATGTGGTCAGAGGATGCCACAGTGGGCATGTCATCGCCGAAGCACTGCGCTGCATAGGGAGTCTGGGCGTCCTGCGGGTGCATACGCGTGTGTCGCTCTGCTGTCAAGCCGTCTCGGCGCATCTCGCCATAGGATGTGACTGACCAGACCTCGGGGGAGACCCCGTACTCATCACTCAGGATCCCGGCTGCCTCCCTGACGTGCTGCAGGATTGGTCCCGAGCCGAGAAGTCTGATTTTAGCTCCCTTGCCCTTGGCCTCGTCGAGCAGGTATGCGCCGCTCACTATGCCCTCATCTGCACCCTCAGGCTTGGGCATCTGCTGCTGGTTCTCGTTGTACAGCATGACATAGTGGAAGACATCGAGATTCTGTCCCCACATCTCGTCGATGCCGTGGCGGATGATGGTCGCGACCTCGTAGGCATAGGCCGGGTCCCATGCTCTGCAGTATGGCACCGCCGAAGCCATGAGTAGGCTGTGGCCGTCCTGGTGCTGCAAACCCTCACCGTTGAGCGTGGTGCGTCCGGCAGTCGCTCCCATCAGGAAACCACGCGCACGCGCGTCGGCAGCGCTCCAGATCTGGTCGCCCACGCGCTGGAAGCCGAACATCGAGTAGAAGGTGTAGAACGGAAGAGTGGGGGACTGGGCGTGGGAGTAGGAGGTAGCGCTGGCTATCCACGATGCTATAGCTCCGGCCTCGGATATCCCCTCCTGTAGCACCTGCCCGGACTCTGACTCCTTGTAATTAAGCAGCATAGCGTGGTCCACTGGAGTGTATCTCTGCCCTTGGGACGAGAAGATTCCGAACTCACTGAACAGCGGGTCCATCCCGAACGTCCTGCCCTCATCAGGTATGATCGGTACGATTCTCTCACCGATGTCGGACTTCATCAGGTTGCGTAGCAACCTGACGAACGCCATCGTGGTGGATACCTCCTGACCCTCTGGAGTGCCCTCGTCGAAGGCGGCGTAGGCCCCCACACCCGGGAGTTCCAATTCGATAGCCGAGGGATCTCGCGACGGTAGTGGGCCACCCATCGCGGACATCCTCCGCATCATGTACTCCGCCTCGTCGGACTCGTCGTCGAGAGTGTAGAAGGGGTTGTCCTCGAGGTCGGAGTCGGCTATGGCAAGGCCGAGTGCGTCCCTGTAGGCGATGAGGTCGTCGAGTTCCAACTTCTTCTTCTGGTGGGTCGAGTTCCTGCCCTCGAACGAGTCGATCCCCCAGCCCTTCACGGTATGGGCGAGTATCACCGCGGGTCCGTCTGCTTCTAGGGCGGCCTCGTAGGCGGCGTAGACCTTGAGCGGGTCGTGGCCGCCACGCGTTAGGCCATCGATATCATCGTCGGACAGTGAGGCACCCAGTGCCTCAAGCCCGGGGCTTCCCGAGAACAGTTCCGTGCGGAACTCGGAGGGCGTGAGCGTGCTCATCCGCTGCCAGTCGCCGTCAGCAATCTGCTCGAAGCGCGAAAGCAACTCTCCCGCATTGTCGTTCTGGAGGACTCGGTCCCAACCCGACCCCCAGAGAACCTTGATGACGGTCCACCCGGCACCCCGATAGAGGCCCTCAAGCTCCTGGATTATCTTCGCATTGCCCCTCACCGGGCCGTCCAGTCTCTGCAGGTTGCAGTTCACGACAACCACGAGGTTGTCGAGTTGTTCGCGACCGGCGACGGCGATCGAGGCGACCGATTCCGGCTCGTCCATCTCGCCATCGCCGAGGAAGGCAAAGACTCGGCTCTCAGATGTGTCAGCGAGTCCGCGCTGCTGCAGGTACTTCCAGAACCTCGCGTGCATCACCGCGGCCAGAGGACCGAGTCCCATCGAGACGGTCGGGTACTCCCAGAACTCGGGCATCAGCCTCGGATGAGGGTAGGAAGACAGGCCTACTCCATAGGCCTCCTGCCTGAAGTTGCCCAGTTGCTCCTCGTTCAGCCTGCCATCGAGGAAGGCTCGAGCGTAGATGCCGGGGCTGGCGTGGCCCTGGACGTAGATTGCATCGCCGATGCCGTTGTGCTGCTTGCCCCTGAAGACGTGGTTGAAGCCGACCTCGTAGAGCGTCGAGCTAGAGGCATAGGTGGAGATGTGGCCCCCGATACCATCGAGGCGTCTGTTGGCGTCGGACACCGTGACCGCCGCGTTCCACAGTATTGCGTTCTGGATAGATTGTTCCAGCCGCAGGTCGCCTGGGTAGGGCGGTTGCTGCTCGACTGGGATGGAATTGACGTAGGGGGTCTGCGAGGACGGTCGGATTGGGACGGACAGGGCGTTCGCCTCGGCCATCAGCTCATGTAGGAGCAGCCGGGCCCTTTCGACGCCCTGCGAGGCTACGACAGAGCGTAGGGCCTCCATCCACTCGTCGGTCTCCTCCGGATCGGCATCCGGAAGGCGCTGGCGGGGGTCGGTTGGCGGCATTCTCGCTCCTCCTGCCCCATTGGGGCAGAATTCCGACCCGAGGGGGTTTTTTCAATGGGTCGCACCCGATTCGGGCTTCACTAGGGTCCCAGACCCGGGCCGATGTTCACCAGATGGCATTCATGAGGGGTTCGGACCCCGGCCACGGTTATCGCCGAGTCGCCGTCCACACACCTCTCCCCTCTCCAGTCTCGTACCGTGCGCATCACGGTACTCTTACCCGCTGGATTGTGGGGGTCAACCTTGAGCTCGACCGAGGTCGCCTCGCCCTCACCCAACCAGCCTAGAGTCGCATCGATGGCCCGGCGGGCCAGACCGTGCTGCTGCTCCGAACTGCGTACCCAATAACCGAGATTCCAAACGGCCCTATTCGAGCGCGTCACCCGATCGAAGCCAATCAGCCCGAGGAGGGCTCCGTCCCACGGTCTCACCATCACCCAGTGGTGCAGAAGGCCGGCCTTACCCATGCGTTCGGTCTCAGCCAGAAAGTCGTCGATTTGCGTGTCGAAGGGGAGGTCTGGGTTGATCCACGGCATCGCCCTGCTGACCTCCGGCCAGGTCTCCTCGAAAGCCTCTAGCAAGTCGGAGTGGTGCTCGCTCGATGCCGGTCTCAGTACCATCCTGTCGCCGACCCGTATGGTCGTCGTCGCTCGCCTAAGCACACCCCTGCGGCTGGGTCATGACCAATCAGGGCTACGGACGCCTCATGGTCGAAGCTTCGCCTTGGCCGTGGCGACGTTGGAGTCGTTCGGACGCGCCTTCAGAGCGGTTGCCAGCAATTTGTCAACGGCTTTCCCTCGCCCTATCCTCTGAAGCAGAGCCCCTATTGGGTAGACGAGTTTCGGACGGTCGCCCAGATGGGGGCCGACCTCGTCAATCAGAACCGTCGCCTGAGCGATGTCCCTAGAGCGGGCCGCCTCCATGGCCGCCTTCACCTGCCCGGCGACCTTGCGGTCCGACCACTCTTCCTGCTGTGCCCATGGCCAGTAATTCGGTGTCTTGGGGGGTTTCGGAATATTGGGAATCGAGGGGATTGTTGGAGGAGGTGGAATCGGCATAGGCTCCTGGTCCTCCTCTACCTCTGGGGACGGAGGTAGCTTAGGAGGAGTGGGTGGGTGAGGTAGGTCAGTCGGGGGCGGTGGTATCTCGACCTCGGGTTCGGCCTCGACCTCTGCTTCGGGCTCGGTCTCCAGCAGCGTGATTATCTCCGCTTTCTTGAGCTTGGAGTAGCCCGAGAGGCCGCGCTGGTTGGCCATCGTCTTCAACTGGTCAACGGTGAGGTCGGAGAGGCTGGGTTCCGTCGGTTCCGGCTCGGGCTCAGGCTCGGGCTCGGGCTCAGGCTCGGGCTCAGGCTCGGGTACGCTCTCGGGCTCTGGCTGCGGCTCGGAGCCGTTGGTATCAGGGACTTCGCTCGCGGAGGTGACTTCGACCTCCTCGGGGGCTTCAGCGGTCGGTTGGACCAGCTCTATCTGCTGGGACTCTATGACCTCGAGTGGTGCCTCCTCGGTCTCCGGCACCTCGAACTTGGTGACGAACTCGGGCGCGTCCTCGGGCTTGAGCTCGTACTCCTCCTCATCGGCGTCGTTGGAATCAGGGAGATCCGCGGTGAAGGCGAAGCTGGGCTTCTGCTTGGTGACGACCGCGTCGTCCTTGCCGTACTGCTTGACGTCTATGGTGACGTCGTCCATCGTGAAGGCAGCGTTGCTCCAATCGATGGTTTCCTCATTATCGTCTTCCTCCATCTCCTCCAGCAGCTCGTCGAACAGATCCGTGGCGACCTTCTCGCCCACTGACGCTTCCTGCTGGTGCGAGGCCTTCTGCAATTGGTACGAGCAGCGAGAGCAATTCTCGGCGTCCTCGTGGTTGCGCTGCTGGCAGAGCGGGCACTCGACGCCCTGCTCCTCTCGCTTCCGCCACGACTTGAATCGGTCGAACATCCCGGCCCCCTCGATGGCCGACCTCGCCGAAACTCTCCGTATAATATTCACCCGGAGTTGCTGCCCGCCGTCTCCGACGGCGAGGGGGAATCTGGGGAACCGTGATGGGATAGCGCGTGCGCCATCAGGCCGTGTCAGACGAGGCCGAGGAGTTCCCTGCGAGGTTCAATCGCAGTCAGGATCATCACGAGGCCTACCTGAATCTGATAAGGTGGGAGTTGGATGACGAATTGTCAATCACTGAGAAGAGGTTGCGCGAGTGGACCGACGGCCGTCTCGCCGCCAACGGCATAGCCCTGTTCGACCTAGTGGCGAAGACCGATGGATGGTTGTTCGGACAGCGTATTGTCAAACTACAGAGGCGCGATCGTCAGGCCTTCGGGATGCACCGATTCAGACAGGGGGACATCGTGATGCTGAGTCGCCGGAACCCTCTCTCAGAGAAGCCTGTGGACGCGATAGTGAGTAACCGTTCTAGGCACTTCATCCGAATCGTCCTGCCTGAGGCCCCTACTGATCTGCGGAAGGACACCTGGAGGATGGACAGGGGTGCGAACAGAATTGCTCACGACAGGATGCGCGATGCCCTCAACTCAGTGTTTGAGGAGGATGGCGGAGTTCCGCTGCGCGACCTCCTCCTAGGCATGGTCCACGACCCAGTCGGCACTGCCTCGCTAGCGCCCGAGCTCGGTGGCGCGCGTGCCCGTCCCGCACATCTGGCTTCCGACCTCAACGAGGCGCAGAGAGAGGCTGCCCGGGCGGCCATGGACAGCCGACTCACTCTGATACAGGGGCCACCTGGGACCGGCAAGACCTACACCGCGGTTCGGATACTGGAGAACTGGGCCAAGCAGGACATCGGGACGGTGCTGGCCGTTGCTGACTCCAACGTCGCTGTGGACAACCTGCTGGAGGGGCTGCTGTCCCTCGGCGTCAGGGCGGTCCGGCTCGGGCAGCCGGTTAAGGTCCGGGAGAACCTGCGCGATGCCACAATGGATGCTAGGATGGAGGAGCACCCGCTCCGACGCGACCTCGATCACTGGCTGGAGTCCAACGAGAAGCTGTCGCGTCGCGTCAAGGGGATGAGGGGCAAGGAGAAGGGGCTAGCCCACCGCGATCTCAGCAGGGGGTGGAAGGAAGTCCGCAAGATAGAGTCGCAGATGCGCGATGATATACTCGACCGGGCCCAAGTGCTGTGCTGCACCTGCATCGGCTCTGGCCACGAGCTACTGGATGGTCGTAGGTTCTCCCGAGTCCTCATCGACGAGGCTACGCAGGCCACCGAGCCTGCCGCGCTGGTACCGCTGGTTCGGGGGGCGCGACAGGTCGTATTGGTCGGGGATCATCGGCAGTTGCCGCCTACCGTTATCTCACAGCGAGCGCAGAACGGAGGGCTGGGGCGGTCCTTGTTCGAGAGGATGGTCGAGGTCGGAATCGAGCCGCATCTCCTGCGCGTGCAGTACAGGATGCATCCCGCGATCTCGGAATTCCCTAACGAGCGGTTCTACGAAGGTAGGCTCGAGGATGGTGTCGCTGCCTCAGATAGGCAAACCCCTGCCGGGCTGCTGTGGCCCGATTGGGAGTGCCCGATGGCTTTCCTGCCGATAGAGGGGGGAGAGGTTAGGTCCCCCGACGGCACCTCGAAGGAGAATCCCGCCGAAGCCGCTTGGGTGGCTCGCTTGCTCGAGGGGTTGATGGACGGCGGTGAGCTTGAGCAACGGGACATCGGGATTATCACGCCCTACGCCGGACAGGTCAGGGCGATTCGCGATAGCGTGCCGGGGAGGTACGATTCGGTCGAGGTCCACACGGTTGACGGATACCAAGGAAGGGAGAAGGAAGTCATCCTATTCTCGTGCGTGCGCTCGAACAGCGATGGCAACGTCGGCTTCCTCTCGGACTCACGCCGACTCAATGTTGCCCTGACCCGCTCCAAGCGCGGTCTGATCGTCGTCGGAGACCCGGATACGCTGCGCTGCGACGAGAACTGGTCAGCCTGGTTGGATTACGTGCGGAGTCGTAACCTTGAGGCTTGGCACTTGCTCGGAATGGCCTGAGGGAGCCTATGTCGGACCATGACTCGCCCATACAGCTGAACGTCGGCGGTGGGACGCTGGCCAAGCAGATTGTCTCGTCGCAAGACGACCACTGGTCGGTGCCAGATGGAGCGATTCTAGCCTCGGGGGTCAGGAGGTTGGCGTCATTCACGGTTGATGTGGTGATAGTCACCACTATTCTGATGGTCATAACCGGTGGGAGGGTAATCGACGCCTGGAACCTGACTCTCTGGTCCTCAGTGGACTTCGACCACTCCCTCGCACAGGTATTCGTCATCCTAGCGGCCCACTGGTTGTACTGGCGGCTCACTGGCGTGACGTACTCGCGTTCGCTGGGCCAGCGCATGCTGGGCCTCGCGGTGGTAGCAGAGGACGGATCGGGAATGACCAGCCAGATGTGGGATGCTCGGGCCCTGCGCAAGCTGCTCTATCTAGTGCCGGTACTGAACCTGTACCTCGGGGCCTACGAGTTGGCTAGAATATCCCAGCGGCACACTCATCAGTCCAACGTTGATCTGAAGGTCGGCTCGATTGTCGTGCACGCCGATTCGCTGCCTCCCGCGAGCAGGCGCCACATCAGGTAGGTGATGGGATGGAGGAGGCCGTCCGCCACGCCCTCGATGGGGGTTGCATCGTCTATCCGACCACCACCCAGCCTGCCCTCGGCTGCCTGCCGGAGCCGGCCTGCCTGGATCGACTCTACAGACTGAAAGGACGGTCTTCCAGCATGCCCGTCAGTATCGGCGTCGCCAGCCTGACACAAGCCGAGGAGCTGGTCGAGGTCCCCAATGATGTGAGGGACCTACTAGCCGGCTTCCCCGATGGTTCGCTGACCGTCGTTCTCAGGGCCCGCGCGGCTCTTGACTCTCGACTCGGTAGCGACAGGGTCGCAGTCCGAATCGTCGCTCACCCGAGTGCCAAACGCCTGCTCGAGGCCACCGGGCCGCTGACAGCGACCAGCGCCAACAGGAGCGGGGAGGCGCCGGTGACGGACTGCGAGGAGGCTGCGCGGCTGCTATCGGGCGACGGTGAGGCGATAGAATACGTATCCGGGACCTGTCCCGGGGGCAGTCCCAGTACATTGATAGCGTGGTATTCGGTCTGTGATTCAACCGAGTCAAGCGATATCGAGGTCCTAAGAGAGGGAGTAATCAGTGAGCGAGAGGTCAGATCATGGTTGACGAGGAGGATCTGAAGCACTGGCGAGACGCCGGGCACGTTGCACGAAGGACCTTGGATGGGATCAAGGGCGAGATCATCGCTGGCAAGCACTGGAACGAGGTCATAGACTCGGCGGAGCGCTTCATCAGGCGGCATGGCGGCAAGCCTGCATTCCCGGTCACGATTTCCGTCAACGACATGGCCGCGCACTACACGACCAACAGCATGTTGGGGCCTCCCGAGGGACTCGATGGCGAGATGGTCTTCGAGAAGGGGGACTTGGTCAAACTCGACGTCGGGGTGCACATCAAGGGAGCCATCGCAGACAACGCACTCACCGTCGAGGTCGGCGGTGGTGGCAACCACACCGAGCAGATTCGTGCGGCTGAGGAGGCGCGAGACGCCGCCATAGAGAAGATGCATCCCGGCACACCATGGCACGAGGTCGGGGCTGCAGCTGAGCAGGTCGCCAAGGACGCGGGTTTCGAGCCGATACGCAACCTGTGCGGACACCAGCTGGAGCGTTGGGATCTACACGCCGGGACCTCGATCCCGTCATACGCTTGCGGCTCCAACAATCCCGGCTTCAAGGGGTCGCCCGAAATAGGCGGAATCTACGCTATCGAGCCGTTCAACACGACCGGTGGCTCGGGAATGGTGGAGAACGTCCCCCCCGTGGACTCGTCGAACATCCTGAGGGTCACCGGCGACGTCAGGATCCGCAAGGCCCTAGCCAAGGGCAAGCTCAAGCCACTCGGCGCAACCATGGCCAGATACATCGAGGAGCGTTACAGCACCCTGCCTTTCGCGGAGAGGTGGGCCTACCCCCTGTTGGAGAAGCCGTTCCCCGAGGAGGACGAGGAGTCGTTGCGGAGGAAGTGGGATGCACTTGTCAAGAAACTCACCTCGATCCGCTTCGTCGAGGTCTACGCCGCCTTGCGTGACGCAGACGGCGGGGATGTGGGACAGTTCGAGCACACGGTATTAGTCACAGAGGGTGGCCCGGAGCTGCTAACTGTGCATTAACAGGCTCGCAATACGACGATTTTCACTAGATTTCGGCAATTTCTCACAACGATTATCTATCGCCGGCCATTATGCACCCGCGTACAGGGACGACAGGTTCTCGCTGAGTGCATCCCATCCCCTCGCTTTTATCTCTCGCCCTGTACACCTAAATCGGGCTGCTGCGAGGCTATTCAAAGGGAAACAATGGTTTCTCCCGACGACAAAAGTTCCATTCGTGTAACCACCATCTCGCAGCGTGGAACCCATAGACGAGTGGACGGTGGCCGAGCTCAAGGCCGAGCTCAAGGATCTAGACCTGTCCAACAGTGGGAACAAGGAGGAGCTGTACGAACGCCTGCTCGACGCCGAGGAGGAGGACTGGGTCGATGAAGAGGATGGTTTCGACCGCTCTGAACTCATGGCTTCGCTGGCCGGAGCCGTTGTGAGTAATCGCGTAGCCATCGGAGCGGTCGTCGCTGTGGTGATGTTGGTCGTGGCGGTGGTCGTTGCCGGTCCTTCCGTTCTCGAGATGATCATCCCGGCCAAGGAGGCCGAGCCCGAGGTGAGCGTGTGGGAGTTCACCATCGAGGAGCGGAACCAGACCGACATCCAGACCTTCTTTGTGAACGATGATGCCACTGAGACGGTCATCCTCAGTATCCCGCTACCACGCAACCTGTCGAGTGTTTACGTCGGCGGCTACTGGGGCGAGGAGGACGAGCAGCCGGGAGGCATAGTCGGATGCGACAAGGTCACAATCGAAGTCTACGACTCGGCTGTCAACAAGTCGAACCAGTACTCGCTGTCGAACACCGATGCGATGAGCCAGGACTGCGATGCCGACAAGACCGAGCCGTGGGACAAGATCTGGTACCAGTACACCTTGGACCTACCCAACATCACCGGCTTCGAAGGTACGCAGGAGGAGGCTCTCGCCCTCTGGGAGCAGTACGACGGAATCGGCACAGGGGAGTGGCGAATCGATGTCACCGTCGATGTCTACACCCTGTGGGGAACGGTGTGCGACTGCGAGGACGGAGAAGAGGTCAGGCTGACCATCTCCTACATCGAGTACGAGGTCAACATGGCCAAGGCCGTGCCACCGGAGCCCACTGAGTGATCAGTCGGCTTCCGCGCTACTCGCCGAGCCGTACAGAGTCACTGCGATGATAGCGGCCAGCACGAGGAAGATTCCCATCACTTGATTCTGCGAGTGGCCGTCTTGGTCCAGTATGACATAGCCCCAGACGAGTGTCAGAACTGGCTGTAGCAGCACTGCGAAGGAGACGTGTGCCGCGGGAAGGCGCGGGAGTGCGTGGGCGATTGCCAGCCAACCGGCCACTTGGCAGAGGAGTGCTAGCACTATCAGCCATCCGTGCCCGGGCCATATCGGCTGCAAGTCCAGTGGCTCGATTGCGTAGCCGCTCAGAGGCAACAGACCAAGCACTAACAACCCGAGAGCGGCCCCCGCGGTTGCGTCCAACTGCACTGAGGATGAAGGTGCCAACTCCCTGTTGGAATAGCGAAACAAAATCAGGAAGGAGGAGTAGAAGAACGCGGCCATCATCCCGAATATCACACCTTTGACGGGGTCTTCCCCGTATGGCTCTGAGTCAGCGATGCCCGAAATCAGTGCCAATCCGACCACTACCACAGGGAGTGAGAGTAGGATGGCGGGGTTCGGCTTCTCGCCGAACAGCTTCCATGACGCCAGAGTGACAATGATGACCTGTGAGTTGCCGATTAGCGTGGCGATGCCTATGCCGATGAATATCATCGAACTGTGGTAGGAGAGCATGTCCGGGGCTAGAATCAGGCCGGCGCCGAAGGCCATCCAACGCGTGCGTGAGGAGCGTGTGTCCGAGCTGCGGACCAGATATGCCAGCAGCGCTAGGGCCGGCAGGGCGTACAGCATCCGGAAGAACGCCCCGGTGGATGGGTTGGTACCGGAGAAGACGTAGAACACCGGCGAGAACGAGATGGCCACGGCGCCTGCTAGTGCTATCAGCATGGTTCGACGGTCCGTATCGGACGTCATAGCCGACCACTACTCTGAATCGCCGTCTGAAATCATCTGCTGTAGTTCGCCACTCTCATACATCTCAAGGGCTATGTCGGAACCGCCGATGAGCTCGCCATGGACGAAAATCTGTGGCATGGTGGGGAAGTCTGACCAGGCGCAGACCGAGGGAATCGCTCGGTGGTCGGATAGGATGTTGACGCTGACGAACGGCTCCCCGATCTGCTGCAGCACCATCGAGGCACGGTTGGAGAACCCACACTGGGGCTGTTCGGGCGTTCCCTTCATGAAGAGGACTAGTCTGTTGTTGTCTACTATCTCTTGCAACTCATCTGGTGTCCAATTGAATTCTGCCATATCATCACTCCTTGTCCGGCCTGCGGATATGCACTCCAAAGAACTCCACTTCTTCACCATGCGGGTCGAAAGCGGTATCGCCGCTCTCTGCCGCCTGAGCCGGAGTCATGCACTTCAGATCAAGCGCATGCACGGTGTTCTGCGCGATGAACGGCTTGAAGTGGTTCAAGATGGGCCGCTGCCTCTGCAGCGGCCGAACTCCTTCGTAACTCTCTGAGATTATCCTGACATGGAAGTGATCGCCGCTGCCATGTAGGTCGGATGCCTCTACCCTCGCGTCGGGAACGACCTTGAGCACCTCTTCAATCATCCACTGCTCTGTGACCATCGAGGCCCCCTCGGGGCTGGCTGCTTTGAATGCTCGTCGTCAGGCTACTTTCCGAGTGCAGCCTCAATCGCAGCCAAGTTCTCGGCTATCGTGCCCCGATCGTTGATGAGGCCCGAGCCCACTACCGCGATGTCGATGCCCCACTCAGCGACCATCGCGGCGTTGTGGTCCTTGATGCCCCCGTCGATCATCAGCTTGGTTACGCGCCCGCCGGTCTCAATCTGAGAGTCGATAGCGTCTCGGAAGGCGCGGACCTTGCCCTCCACCTCCGGCATGAACGACTGCCCTCCCTTGCCTGGGACCACGGACATCACGAGCACGAGGTCGAGGTCGGGGAGCAGCGGGAGCACCTCGTCAGCAGGGGTGGAGGGGTTGAGTACGCACCCTGCTCGCACCCCTGAGGCGTGCAGGTCATCGATCAGTCCTTGGAAGTCATCGACGGCCTCGATGTGGGCGATTACCATGTCAACACCTGCGTCGGTGTACTGGCTCCATGTCTCTGCGGCATTAGTGATCATCAGGTGGCAATCGATGGTGACTTCAGGGCCGAGACGGTCGCGAACCGAGCGAATCAGGGCCGGTCCGAAGGTAATGGTGCGATTGATTACCCAATTGCCGTCCATCACATCCATGTGGATCCATTCGATGCCCGCGGCGACTGCTTCCTCGAGGGTCTCGCCGAGCCTTGAGAAATCGGCGGTGAGGATGCTTGGCGTAATCTCCACGGGCCGACGGGAGCGACCTTGGGTTCTCAATCCCTCGGTCCGCCAATGACGATGCCGCAGACACAAATTGATAGGATGTGGGTGCGGCGACATACCCACGGGTGAGCCAGTGGGGAAAATAGTGGAAGCGAGCGATGTGGACTTCGATATGGTGACGAGTAGTGACGAGTGGGTGCTGGTTGACTTCTGGGCCCCTTGGTGCGGACCTTGCAGGATGATTGCCCCCGTGCTCGAGGAGATCGCGGGCGAGCGCGAGATTACCATCGCGAAGGTGAACACCGATGTTAACCAGATCTCACCAGGAAGGTACGGTGTCAGGGGCATCCCGAATCTAATCCTCTTCCATAACGGCGAGGCCGTCGACAGGATGACTGGTGCCATGCCGAAGCCGGGAATGGACGACTGGTTGAACCGTCACATGACCTAGTTGGACGCCTCGCGCAACCTGCGGGCTCGCTCCTCGTGTGGCGCCCCGACCTCCCTCAGGAGCCTCGCTCTCAGAGCCTCGTGCAGCCACATGCCCTCGCTGAGCTCGAGCATCAGACCCCTCTCGAGCAGGTCGGCTGGAGGTGGGCCGTCTATCCCAGCCGCCTGGGCCAGTGTGGCCCACCGGACCGGGCGCTCGGCTACCGCCAGCAGCGCTAGCGTCTCCCTGTGGTCCTCGGGAAGGACATCGAGAATTTCCTCGTCGAGGAAGCGCAACCAGTCCTCGTGCAAGGTCTGACCGTACAGCTCGAGCAGTTCGACTGCCAGTGGATGGCCTCCTGTTGCCCGATGGATCTCCTCGGCAGGGGCATGACTTGGCAGGTCGAGCGAGTCGAGCCAAGCCGAGATTTCCTCCAGCGAGAGGCCGGAGAGAGGGAGTTCGTCTATACGCCCGCGCGTATGAACGTCGCGCCGATCATAGAATGCGAGCTTGGTGCGCGACACCAACAGCAGCCGCATCGGGGTCGCCTCGGCGACCTGCAACAGGGCGCCGAGGAGGTGCGTGGCCTCGGAGCCGATGTTGTGGACATCGTCCAGAATCAACAGCATCTCGCCGCTTGGGTTGGCGCAGCGGCCGTCCTCGTCGAGCATGTGCGCACACAGGCGTCGGCGGTAGAGGTCGAGATCGAGCCTAGCTCCGGGCTTGAGCGGCAGTGATTCGAGTATCCCATATGGATCGGACGCGTCCCCGTCCGGGTCGATGCCGAGTTTGTGGAGTAGGCTCGTTGCGATACCCAACGGCGAATCCCAAGGCTGGCACGGGTAGTACATCACCTCTAGGTCGGGTGCACCCTCCAGCACCCCGTCTAGCCAGTGCGAGGCCAGAGTCGTCTTGCCGCACCCCGCGATTCCGGATAGAACGAACATTGGGGTGGCGGACGCGTACCAGTCATCCAGACGGAGTTTCTCGGGTAGGCGTCCGTGCACGGTCCGGGTCTTGGGCGGTCGTGTATGGTAGGTCGAATGCGCCCCGGCCAGGAGGGAGAGAGAGCCGGGTGGAGGAGCGTCGTCCTCGGACCTGACGATGGCCCCGAACCGTATGTCGCCGAAGTTCAGCACGCCCTCGTGCTGGGCGTGCATCAGAACCTGCAGTAGCGTCAGCCCCGCCTTCAACCTCGCTGCAGCCTCGTCAGCGCGGATCTCAAGCAACCTGCCCTCGCTGCTGCGCAGGAGGATCGAGGTTGAGCGGAGTTGTTCTATCCGGTCCCGCGCCTCGGCGCGGCCCTCGTCGGTCAGTTGCCAAGTCTTCTGACGGCGGTTGTCCCCCCTCACGGTCCGGGTGTGCTCGGTGACCCATCCGTTAGACATCAGCTCACGCATCGTGCGGGAGACGTTAGGCGGGTGCAGGCCGCAAATCTCTGCTATGCCCGGGCGGGTCATATCATGGGTGACGAGGTAGTGATCGGCCTGATGGTCCTGCTCCCACAGGTGCAACAGGATTCTGTCTGACACAGCCACACTGACCTTGACGTCGTTGCGTGCCATGGGTCTTGGCGAGAGATGCAGTGCGCATCAAGCGTTCGTAAGGCTGCGCTGCGTGCTCTGCGATTGGTCATCTTCAAGAGAAGGGATTCTCAGCGTGTCCCATGGACGAATCCTCTCGGATCAAGCTCCTCAGCCTGCAACGCATGGAGGCGACCGAGGCGGAGGTATACCGCCGCCTCGCTAGGATGCAGTCCAATCCGGTGAATCGATCCATACTCGAGGGCATCGCCCTAGAGGAGGAACGGCACGAGGCCGTAATCGAGAGGATGACCGGGGAGAAGGTCAAGGCAGACATGGGCAAGGTCAGGAGGCAGATCATGCTGGCTAGGTTGTTCGGCTTCACGTTCTCTGTCAAAATGATGGAGGCGACCGAGCAGGATGCTGCTGCGGAGTATCGCGAACTCGGTCTGCACGAGATTGCTGACGAGGAGGAGGCGCATGAGGAGAATATGATTGGGATGCTTGACGAGGAGCGTCTGCGCTACTCGGGCAGTGTGGTCCTCGGAATGTCGGACGCCCTCGTAGAATTGACAGGTGCACTAGCTGGGCTGACCTTCGCTCTGCAGGACCTTCGCCTAGTCGCTTTGGCAGGTCTGGTCACCGGGATAGCTGCCGCTTTCAGCATGGGGGCATCGGAGTACCTGTCATCTAGGGCCGAGAAAAAGAGCGAGTCTGCGGTGAAGGCGGCGTTCTTCACTTGGATTTCGTATCTCATCACGGTGTTCCTGCTGGTCTCGCCTTATCTGCTGTTCAATGTGGACAGTCCCGACTACCAGGGCTTGGAACCGCATGTCCAAGCCCTGGTCTGCACCTTCGTGATAGGGCTGTTGATAGTCGCGGTGTTCAACTTCTACGTCTCGGTGGTCGAGGAGGTCTCGTTCAGCAGCAGGTTCCTCGAGATGGCAGGCATCCTAGGTGTGGTCAGCCTAATCTCCTATGGCATCGGCATACTGCTCAGAGGGGCATTGGGAATTGAGGTCTGAGTTCAGGACAGCGTCCGCAACCTATGTGTCTGAGACCCCTCTCGCGGGACCATGGATGCCTACGACGAGTTGCTTGAGAGACTGAAGGACATCGACCTGATAGGGCAGATAGGCGGCCTGATGGGTTGGGACCAAGAGGTCCTGATGCCCCCGAAGGCCGCCGCACTGAGGGCCGAGCAGCTGGCTTGGATCTCCAAGACTGGTCACCTGAAGCTGACTGACCCGAGAGTGGGTGAGCTGCTCGCGGAACTGGAATCCGGCGACAATCTCAATGATGTTCAATCGGCCAATGTTAGGCTGGCGAGGGAGTCGTACGACAAGGCGACGAAGCTTCCCACCGAATTCGTGGAGGAGATGGCCAAGCACCGCTCGAGAGCGCAGATCTCCTGGACCGAGGCGCGCGCCAAGGACGACTTCTCAATCTTCAGGGACGATCTTGAGAAGGCCATCGACATAGCGAGGAGGAAAGCCGACTACCTAGGCTACGACGAGTTGCGCTACGACGCCCTACTGGACCTCTACGAGACCGGCCTGAGCGTCGCTAGGGTGGACCCACTGTTCGCAGGCCTACGCGAGAACGTTGCTCCGCTAATCAAGCAAGTGAATGAGAGCGGGGTGCGCCCCGACATGTCCTGGGTCGAGGACAGCACTTGGGAGCAGTCCGGACAGGAATCGCTCAGCCAGGCGGTGTCGGAGGCAATAGGCTTCGACTTCTCCGCCGGCAGGAGGGACGCTTCGACCCACCCGTTCTGCGGTGGCGCCAACCCCGATGACGTGCGCTGGACAACCAGATACAACGAATCCGACCCGTTCGGATCACTCTACGGCTCTATGCACGAGACCGGACATGGCACCTACGAGCAGGGCAGGAGGCGTGACTTGGACTTCCAGCCCGCGGGCGAGGCCAACGGCCTCGGGGTCCACGAGAGCCAGAGCAGGCTGTGGGAGAACCAGGTGGGGCGCTCGCGCGAGTTCTGCGAATGGGCGTTGCCGCTTTGGCAGGAGTACTTTCCAGAGAACATGGTGGGCGTCAGTGCCGAGCAGCTCTGGCAGGCTGTCAACCTCGTCGAGCCGAGCCTGATTCGCGTCGAGGCCGACGAGGCGACCTACAACGTGCACATCATGATCCGTTACGAGCTCGAGAAGCGGCTAATCGCCGGTGATATCGAGGTCGACGGGCTCCCTGATGCCTGGGACGACATGTACGAGGAGTTCCTAGGAATCCGGGCCCCGAACCGGTCCCTCGGTGTCCTGCAGGACATCCATTGGTCGATGGGTGCGTTCGGCTACTTCCCGACCTACACCCTAGGCAATCTGTACGCAGCCCAGCTCCTCGAGGCCGCGCGTGAGGATCTACCCGATCACGACGAGCAGATGCGGCGCGGGGAATTCGAGCCTCTGTTGGAATGGATGCGCGAGCATGTCCACCAGCGAGGCAGTATCCTAGAGCCGGCGGACCTGATTGAGGAGGCTACCGGGTCGTCTCCGTCGCCCGACGCCTTCGTAGAGTACCTGAGGGACAAGGTGGGGCGACTGTACGGAGTCTCTGCCTGACTCATTCACGCGAAAGTCCGATAGCGGGACGCGGTGGTCTGGTGGCATGACCGTGCGCTCGCTCGAGTCGGTGTCCTCGTTCGAGAGGGGTCTCGGCAGCGCCTGTACTGCTCTGAGATTCGGTGACGGTAACTTGCTGGCGGGCTCGCAGGAGGGCGCTCTGGCCTGCTGGTCAGTGGATTCTGGGGACGAGGTCTGGAAGGTCGAGGTCGACGGGCCAATCAGCGACTTAGTGCTAGAGGGCAATCGCGTATACGCTGCGGCGTCATCAGACCTGCACGTGTTCGATGTCGACGACGGGGAGATTGTGTGGAGTCGTGCCTTGGAGGGCGCGAGCGATTACGTGCGAGTCCACGATGGGGTCGTCTGGGCCTCCTCCTCGGTGTATGAGATCGAGATCTCAGATTACACCGAGTCTACCGTCTGGATGTTCGACTCCAGCGGCTCGCTTCAGCAGCGATGGACTTTCTCCGAGCGCGCATGGCATCTCGGCCTACACAATGACGGAGGGGTACTGCTCGGATTGGGCAGGCCGCGATGCGGGTACCTCCGGATTCGCCGTGGCGAGGATGCGGAGCATCACGACCTGACGAGTGGTAGCCCCGTGACCATCGGGGCATGCGGCTCGGATGGGCGCTTCCTAATCGGACACTCCGATGGCAGTGTCAGCGTGCTGTCGGAATCTGGCGAGGTGCCCGGAGAGGTGAAATCGACACAGGTCCGAGCCATATGCAGCTCGGAACGGAACTGGTTCTCGGGACATCACTCGGGCGAGGTCGTCTCGAGTCGTGGTTGGGTGGTCTCTGCCCCGGGTGCCGTACAATCTCTAGCATTCGGTCCCGGCGCTTCCGATGGCAACGGTATCTGGACCCCCAGATGGGGCGATGGTGTCTCCAGAGTAGCCGTTCTGGATGCTGCAGATGGCAGCACTGCTCTAGAGTTGGGGCACCCTCACAGAATCAGGCACATACAATCAGCGGGCGAGATTGTCGCTCTAGGAGATTCCGAGGGACGAATCCACCTGATTGAGAAAGAGGTTCTATCCAGGCGCCTAGGGACGGACGGGGATTCCGACGATGATGAGCGCAGAGGTCAGTTGATGGCCCGCCTCAGGCAACTCCGAGAGGCTTGAAATGCAGTGGAAATTTACTGTTTGAGACCCCTGTTTCCGGTAGACTGCACTGATTTCGAGATAGGTTTATGTATCCCCCCCGTCCCTGTCAACTTTGCCGCTTCTCTGGAGTGGTGTGGGGGCGCTTCGGCGCGACCTGCGGGCCACAGAAACCGAGCCGCGAGAGAGCGGCGGCGGAACCCGGGATCCGGAAGGAGAACGGGGAAAGAGTCGGAACGCCATGTGGGCGGGAAGACGACGGGAGAACCGAAGAGGACGAGAGTGGAGAGAACTGGGGAGAACTGGACGAAAGGAAGGGGAAGGAAGGGGGAGTAAACTGGAGGAAACGGAGGAGGAAGCTGAGGAAAACGTAACCGAACCCTTCGGGGGGAAAACACAAACCGAGGCAGAGTACTATCCCGAGGAGATACGCGTGGAAGGGGGAGGAGAACGAACCTGGAAGCGGTGTGAGGAACGAAGTGGAGAGACCGACGGGAACCGGACGCAAGGAAGGGGAAGGAACGGGAAGGAAGCGGAGGGAAACACGAGTGGACGAGGGCGGAGAGATCCGTGGAGGAAGCTGTATCGGACCGTGGAGAGAACCGGACGCAAGGAAGGGGAAGGAAGCGGAGAACGCGAAGGGGGGGGAAACGCCCCTGGAGAGAGAAGATGAGTGAAGTGGGGAGAACCGGACGCAAGGAAGGGGAAGGAAGCGGAGCGCGACGAAGGGGCACTAGAGGTCCCGGAGGAGTCTACCCGGGGAAACCCGGGCCGAGAGGCCCGGGGGACACCCGGACCCTGCGGAGTATGCAGGGGCGGAAGCTCCCCCATGTGCGGAAACCCCTGCTGCTCCCACCTGTAATCGGCCCTGATATTTTGTCGCGATGGTTGCGTAGCGTTTCGAAGAGTCTTGGTTCCTTATTCACGTGGCCCAATCATGTCTTCGGCCCTGACCCATAGGCCGAACTCCTCGTCGGTCAGAAGGCCGAGTTCAAGGGCGCTCTCCCGCAGTGTGATTCCCCTAGCGTGCGCGTCCTTGGCTATCTTAGCAGCGTTGTCGTAGCCGATGTGGGGGTTGAGTGCCGTAACCAGCATGAGTGAGTTCTCGAGGTGCGCGGCTATCCTATCCTCATTGGCCTCCAGGCCCATCACGCACTTGTCGGTGAACGAGCGGCAGGTGTCAGAGAGCAGGCGCACGCTGTGCAGGAAGTTGTGGATCATCATCGGCTTGTACACATTGAGCTCGAAGTTGCCCTGACTGCCTCCGACCGAGATGGCAGTGTGGTTGCCCATCACCTGACAGCACACCATCGTCATCGCCTCTGCCTGAGTGGGGTTGACCTTGCCTGGCATGATGCTCGACCCAGGTTCATTGGCGGGAAGCGAGAGTTCGCCGAAGCCGCATCTCGGGCCCGAGCCCAACCACCTGATGTCGTTGGCTATCTTCATCAGCGAGGCCGCTAGCGTGTTCAGCGCTCCCGATGCTGCGACCAATGCGTCGTGGGCCGCCAGTTGTGCGAACTTGTTCTCAGCGCTTACGAAGGGCATCCCAGTCTTCTCGGCGATGTGGTCAGCGACCATATCGGCGAACTCCGGGTGAGTGTTCAGCCCTGTCCCGACCGCAGTACCTCCCAGAGCCAGTTCCAGAAGGTCGGTCACGGCGGCCTCGACGCGGGTGATATCGGAGTCAATCATCGAGACGTAGCCGCCGAACTCCTGTCCGAGGGTAAGCGGCACGGCATCCATCAGATGGGTCCTGCCAATCTTGACTATGCCTGAGAACTCCTTGGACTTGGACTCCAACTCGTCCCGCAGCCGCTTGACCGAGGGCAGTAGTCGGTGGTTGACCTCCTCGGCTGCAGCGATGTGCATCGCCGTGGGGAAGGTGTCATTGCTCGATTGAGCCCGGTTGACGTGGTCGTTGGGGTGCACAGGGGTCTTGCTTCCAACCGTGCCACCGGAGATTTCGATTGCCCGGTTGGCTATCACCTCGTTCGCGTTCATGTTGGTCTGGGTGCCCGATCCCGTCTGCCAGATCCTCAAGGGGAAATGCCCGTCTAGGGAGCCAGAAATGACCTCGTCGCAGGCAGCCGAGATGAGTGAGCCTATGTTGGGGTCCATCTGACCCAATTCGACGTTGGTCTGGGCCGCTGCCTGCTTGAGGACCCCGAAGGCGCGGACCACAGAGCGAGGCATGATGTCGTCTCCAATGTCGAAGTTGACTAGGGATCGGGCGGTCTGAGCCCCGTAGTACCTGTCTGCCGGGACTTCGACTTCTCCCATCGTGTCCTTCTCAATCCTGATTGCATCGGGCCTGGCCTTGGCGCTGCGAGACGGGACAGGGGGATCTGACGGTCGTTCCTCGGACTCCGCTTCGAGCGATTCGCGAATCATCCTCGCGATGGTAGCGGATCTTCCGTCCTCCCTGCCCTTGCCGACCCTCCGGTCTAGCTTGCGCGCTGTCTCCTCGGGTATGCTGATGCTGATTATCCTGCGATCACCCGCACGATGCTTGGCCATGTACTCGGCATTACTTAGTTATTAATAAAGTATATCATAGCCGGTCAGTAAGTCATTTTATTAAATTCTCTCAACCTTGATTATCTTCTGGGGGTCGTACGGCCTGTCGCCTGGTTGGGTATCGCAGTTCTCAATCTTGTAGACGTTCTCCATTCCTTCGATGACCTCTCCGAAAACCGCGTGGTTACCATCGAGCCAAGGCGTTGGAATCGTAGTTAGGAAGAACTGCGAGCCACCGGTGTTTGGGCCTGCGTTGGCCATCGAGAAAAGACCGGGGCGGTCGTGCCTCTTGGCTAGGGCCGAGGGCTCACAGGGTATCTTCCAACCTGGACCTCCAGTTCCGGCTCTGCCGTTTCCTGGATCACGAGAATGCGGGCAACCTCCTTGAATCATGAAGTCCTTGATGACCCGGTGGAAGTGCAGGCCGTCGTAGAACCCGTCATCCACCAGCCTGAGAAAGTTCCCGGTGGTCTCGGGGCAGTCTTCGGTGTACAGTCCAATGTCGATATCTCCAGCACTCGTTGTCATCCTAACTATGGTTGGCATGCAATTGGGAACGCTCACAGGCACAAGAGCATATGTGTGCCGCCCTAAGCCTAATGATGGTGTCAGTAACTGACCCTTTGTGAGTACCCTCAGTGACTGCGTCTGTCCCAAGTGCTCGACTAAACTGAGGGTCGAGTCAGCCGAGGGTGTGGATGGTGTAGACCTACTGGTATGCACCAAGTGCTGGGGACTTGCAGTGCAGGCCAAGACGATGCAGGGGGTCGTCCCAGACGAAGTTCGGGAGAAGATTGAGGACACGGGGCTGAAGCATACAGAGGGCCACAGTTGCCCGATTTGCCCGGCTACGATGTTGGAGATCGGCGTGCCCAAGCCATTCGGAGCAGAGGACCGGGCCAGCGAGCACGATGTTATCGTGGATGTTTGTGGGGACTGCGCCACGGTCTGGTTCGACGTGGGTGAGTTGGATGCATTGAATGGCATCAAACCGAAGCTCCAGAATATTTCGATGAAAGAGGGGGCCGAGAAAATCGAGGCTCAGGTGGACACCAGCAGCCCCCGGGTGCAGATGCGGAGGGCGGGTGGCGCATTGCTCCTGCTCGCCGGTCTTGGCTGGGCCTTGAGGGGGGGATGGATTGCGGGGCCCCTAGGCTTGCTATTGGCAATAGGAGGGGGTATCCTCGTCCTCACCAAATCCCCGGAGACCGGCCTTGAGCGAGGGCTATGCAGCCGCTGCGATCTCGAGGGTATGACGATTGGTTGGACTTGCCAGAGGGCAGGTTGCGAGGCCCCCATCTGCACCACTTGCAGGTCGGTGGGTCAAGATCCGGCCGCGCAGTACGTGAAGACCCTGGGTGGCGGTGCGTTGATGGTGGCGGGAGTCGTGCTTGGTATCGGTCTCCTCGTCGTCACGGAGGGGGCTGCAGCAGAAGCCGGATTCCTCCCCGCGGCTGCTGGATATGAATTGATTTCAGGAGATGATGAGGAGGGGGGCTTGCTGGTCTGCATGGAATGCACGAAGGATATGGGGGCTCTTCAGTTCCCCACGGGAGAATCGAAGGACATGGAGGAAATGCATTTGGCGGCCAAAATGGAGGCAGGTAATGTCGAGGAGCACCTGAAATCACAGACACATTGTGTGCATGTGGACGAGAAGACAGACAGAAAGTGTCGCAGGATGGTATACCGCAAGTCCGGTTACTGCTACGTGCATCAGCAGGAGTGATCAGGCGACCATGGAGCCGGGGAGTACCCCGTCGGGCAACTCGAGTAGGCGAACCGTACCATCGGGATCAAGGGACCCGAGGACGAGAAACTGTGAGACGAAGCCTGTGGGCAGGGTCTTGTCACCGAGGTTGACTGCTCCTACCACGGTGCGGCCAATTAACTGCGCGCGCGAGTAGTTCGTGATTTGGGCGGAGCTCCACATCTTGCCAATCACAGGTCCGAAGTCGACGTGGATCTTGTACGAGGGTTTGCGCATCTCTGGGAAGTCCTCGACCTCCAGAACCACGCCGGTCCTGAGATCCATCTCAAAGTACGCAGCAGCCCCGACATACTCCTTCCTGTCGAGTTTCTCGGGATGATACGGCTCGCCCGAGTCGATGATGTGCTCGCTCATTCACCCACCTGCGACATCCGACTTCAGAATCAGGGGCCTGAGGTCTATGCCGGCCTCCTCGAAGGCCTGGGCCCCGCCCTCCTCTCTATCGAGGATGGTGATACAGGCGGCGACCTCGCAGCCCATATCACTGAGTCGTGCTGCGGCCTGCAGCGCAGAGCCCCCCGTTGTGGTGACGTCCTCGAGCAGTACCACCCTATCACCCTCACACAGGCTCGAGCCTTCTATCCCTGGTGGATTGCCAGTCTTGCGGCCGCCGCGGCCCTTCGGCTCCTTGCGCACGAGGAAGCCGCGCAGGCTGGACCCCTTGCCGGCCTTGGCTATGGCGATCCCAGTGAGAGGTACCGCTCCGAGCTCGAGTCCGCCGACCGCGTCAACTCCGCCGATGTCATCAATCTCGGAGTGCATGAGCACTCCCAGCAGGTGGGCACAGTCCGGGTCCATCATCACCGGCTTCATGTCGAAGAAGTGGGCGCTCTGGCGGCCGCTGGTGAGGGTGAAAGGTTCGTCGGGAGAGTGTAGGTAGGCCAAGTCGCGGACCCTTTGCACCAGCCGCGATCTCGCTTCGTCCACGCCTGTTGACGCCATCTTCTCCTTCGCTTCGGCTCGGCGGGGGTCGGATGAAGGTTCGCACTCCAGACGGGCCGAATGGCGGGCATTCCGGTGAATGTTCTTGGACGGTCTCCGTCAGTGCGGGGATGTTCAGCAGCGGAGCGTGTCGCAATGAGTACGGGAAAGAGTCAGGTGTCGGCGTACGACGAGGGGCGCCTGAGCGCAGAACGCGAGTCGTACCAGAGCTGGATGGATCGACGTGCGGACGAGGTCTTCCTCATCGCGGAGGAGGCCAAGGCCAAAGGCCTTGATTTCGAGGACTTTGTCGAGATTCCACGAACTAAGGACCTAGCTAGCAGGACGGAGAAGCTGCTCGAGGAATATCTCGATGGGATGAGCATAGAAGACGACTTGCGCGACCTCCTGAGGGACTCCGACAGGGAGACCGCTGCCATCCAGATAGCCCTCGATGTGGCCAAGAGGATGTATGCGAGGACCACTGACATCACGAAAGCCATCGACTCCGGCTTGAGGGTCGGTCTCGCGGTCCTGACCGAAGCGATACTGGTGGCCCCGCTCGACGGCATCGGGGGTGTTCGAATCATGAACAACGCCGACGGCTCTGAGTTCCTCTCGATTGACTTCGCTGGACCCATCAGGGCAGCAGGCGGCACCGGCCAGGCCCTGAGCGTACTCATCGGTGACATGATACGTCGCGAGTTGGGCATCGGCAGGTACGTACCGACGACCCCTGAGGTGGAGCGGGTCAAGGAGGAATTCGGGCTCTACCGAGTCGGCCTCCAGTACAAGCCACCACCCGAGGAGGTCGAGGTCATCGTCAGGGCCTGTCCGGTGATGATCAACGGAGAGGAGACCGAGAAGCAGGAGTGCGCGGGATACAAGGAGGTCCGCAACATCGTGAACTCGAACAACGCGCCACGTACCAGAATCAGGGGCGGTGTGCTACTGGTCATCGGCGAGGGCCTGTGTCTGAAGGCTCCAAAGATACAGAAGCACACTGAACGTCTGGAGATACCTGAGTGGGAATTCATCTCAGAATTCGCCTCCAAAGCCAAGGAAGGCGGCGAAAGCGGGCCCATGGAGGGCTCCGTATCCAGCAGAGAGATTCCGAAGAATGACAAGTACATGCAGGACGTCATCGCTGGTCGACCGGTATTCGGGGAGCCCGGAGAGCCGGGTGGGTTTCGGCTCAGGTACGGGAGGAGTCGTGCCACAGGCCTTGCCGCCGCTGGGATAAACCCCGTATCGATGCAGGCCCATGGCGGCTTCCTCTCCGTCGGTACCCAGATGAAGACCGAGCGGCCCGGGAAGGCTTGCGCGGTCACACCCTGCGTCGACATAGACGGACCCACGGTGTTGCTGCGGGACGGTTCCTTCCGCAGGGTCTCCAGCCTCGAGGAGTGGGAGAGACTTTCCTCGGAGGTTATCAGGATCTGGGATTCAGGGGAGATGCTGTCCGGCTTCGGTGAGTTCCTAGAGAACAACAAGATGCTCGTCCCATCGGGCTACAACAGGGACTGGTGGGCTGCCGAACTGGCCGATTCGCTTGACCATCCCGACAAGGTCGATGGCTTGGCTAGGATTCTGGGCCTAGACAGGTCCGAGATGCCTCGGGGCATACCCTTCAACGGCGCCATCGAGCGAGGCGGGGAGAGTGTTCTGGACCGCAGTTGGCGACAGCGGGACTGGTTCCTGTACCTGCGTGACCTTGAGATTGGCTGGGATGTCGCTCGGTCGCTCGTTCTAGAGTACGGCACAGCGATTCCGCCGCCGTGGAACCTGTGGTGGTCGGACATGCCTATGTCGTTCGCCCCCACGGTCATCGATGCGTTGGTGGCCTCTTCCACAGACGAAGGGAGCCTGCGCCTGCATGGCGGTGCCGCCAATTGGTCACAGGACGCTTACATCGAGGACATCGGGCTGCCTGCGCCCTCTACGGGAGCGTGGCCTAGATGGACCATGGTTCACAACCACGGCATCCTGAAATCCGCTCTGATGACCCTAGGGGTGGAGCATCACCACGATGGCGATGACATCGTCATCGCATCGCAATGGGAGGGGCTGGTCGAGGGGCTCGGTCTTGAGGTTAGGGACGGGTCCGTGCAAATCGCGGCCGAGTCGCGCCCGCACATCGACGACAGGGTCAGCCGAATTCGCGAAGCGACGGGGGTCATCGCACACGAAGACGCGCGTCAGGGTGATCTCGAGCGCAGGCGCGCTGTAGTCAGGATGAAGGCCGAGACGGCAGCGAGGCAGCAGGGACTTGACATACAGGAGACGGACGCTGCTGGGAAAGTTGCCGCAGAGGAGATTCAAGACCCTGGTCCTGATGATATCGCGGTCCTCCAGACTGCGCGCTCCCTGCTGGACGAGCACGAAGTCGAGCGTTCGCTATGGCTGGTCAGGCGGCTCTCCAAGCTGCGATGGGAGGACGCGGTGCCATGTAGAGTGGGTTCCCGAATGGGCAGGCCAGAGAAAGCCGGAGTGCGCGAGATGAAGCCGATGGTGCACGCCCTGTATCCCATCGGTGAGAACGGCGGGCCACAGCGACTGCTGGGGCAGGCAGCCGGCAAGGGAGTAATCCGAGTCGAGATGGGGCCCCGCGTTTGTGACAAGTGCGGACAGGAGTCGCCGCATCTGAGATGCCACAACCGGATGGTCTCTGGTGAGGCAGTTGAGTGCGGAGGGCGCACTCAAGAGAGCAAACGCCGGAGCGGGCAGTTCAGGCGCAGGAAGGGTCGGAGGACCAGTGTGCCACTCGGCGGCATTCTGGAAGTCAAAAGGCGCATCCTCGGGCTAGACCGAGTACCAAAGAGAATTAAGGCGGTGAAAGGCCTGATTTCGGAAGACCAAACTCCAGAGCCGATAGAAAAGGGCTTACTGCGAGCGAAGCACGGCGTCTCGGTGTTCCGCGATGGTACCTCTCGCTACGACATGAGCGATGTCCCAATCACTCATTTCAAACCCAGTGAGATAGGCACTCCCTGGAAGAAGCTGCAGGATCTTGGGTACTCGCACGACGTCTTCGGCGCTCCACTGGGCTCGGATGAGCAGATGCTGGAGTTGCTGCCACAGGACTTCGTGCCCTCCATCCTAGCCAAGGGCCATCTCCTGAGCACCTGTCGGTTCGTCGACGACCTGCTGGTGCGATTCTACCAGATGGACCCGTTCTACGAGGCAGAGGACGAGTCCGACCTCGTCGGCCACCTAGCAATCGGACTAGCTCCGCACACCTCGGGAGGCGTGCTGTGTAGGATCATCGGATGGACCACTGCCTCAGCGGGATACGCGCACCCCCTATTCCATGCGGCCAAGCGTCGCAACTGTGATGGCGACGAGGACAGCCTGATGCTGCTCTTAGATGGGCTCCTGAACTTCTCAAGGAAAATTCTGCCAATGGGGAGGGGTGGTCGGATGGATGCTCCATTGGTCCTGAGTACGCGCATCAACCCTAGCGAGATCGACAAGGAGGCGCTCAATGTCGACTGCTCCTGGTCGTACTCCCGCGCGTTCTACGAGGCGACCAAGGCTCAGCCGCATCCGAGCGATTTGCAGACCCTCGTGGATCTGGTGGACGACAGGTTAGGGACGACCGGGGAGATTCGGGGTTACGGCTGGACGCATGACTCTGGTCGACTCGACGCAGGGCCCGAGAACTCGTCGTACAAGACCCTAGAGACCATGCAGGACAAGATGCTCGCACAACTGGCCTTGGGGACTCGCCTCAGGTCGGTCAGCGCTCAGCGCGTGGCCTCGCAGGTCATCGAATCGCACTTCCTTCCTGACCTGCGTGGGAACCTGATGGCATTCACCCGCCAGAAGGTCCGATGTGTCAAGTGCGCGGCTTCCTACCGCAGGATGCCCTTGGCTGGCAGGTGCATCCAGACCGTTTCGACAGGAGGGGGACTGACGGGCTCGAGGGACGGTGACAGTGTGCTGTGCGGCGGCAATGTTGTTCTGACCGTCTCAGAGGGAGCTGTCCGGAAGTACATCGAAATCACACGGGACGTCATCGAGAAGTACGGCGTCGACGACTACACCAAGCAGCGAGTCGAGTGGATGACCGAAAGCGTGGATTCGCTGTTCAACGACGACACCGTCACGGTGATGACCATCAACGACTTCGTCTAGTAATCGACCCCTAGGGTCCGTAGGACCCTATCCATCCACTGGAGCTTTTGCATCTTGATCTCGGGGTCGGTCGCTCCCGACCACCTGCCTACGACGTCGGTCCTAGTTCCAAGCATCGTGATTGCCTCGATTGGCACTCCCATCGAGCGTACCACGCAGGCGGCCCGGTCACCGTCGGTGAAGCCCCCTGGGTTGTGCATGCCCGGGATGGTATCGGGGGTCTGGTGGGTCAGAACTAGGGGCGAGGGCGTCGCCGTCGCCGTCGCCAGTTCCAGAAGCGAGTTCCAATCTGCGACATTGTCACCGTGGGCGTGCAGGAAGATAGGTATGCCTCGCTTGATCGCCTCGGTGGTCCCTTCGCCACCGTCTGCATCGCTGACCACGCAAGCCAAACGCGACCAGGCCCGCTCCGCGGTGGAGTCTGGCAGGGTGGAGAGTACACCAGCCGAGCCGTCGGCTGCCACCAGCAGGGTCGGGCGCTCAAGCGCCCGCATTACCTCATCAGCCTCCACAGCCGCACCCAAGACAGCGACTTCGGTGGGCCTGAGGACCATTCTCCTGATCAATCCGGCCACAGTGGCGGCCCTGCGCGGGCGGCTCCAGTCATCGATCTCCGTCGCCTCCACCGCCTCGAGAAGGGAGGCTGCGCTGCTCTGATCGCTGTGAAGTCGCCACCCGAAGTGCTCGCGTACCTCGTTCTGGATGGAGAGCAATTCGTCGCCCACGGGAAGTAGGTCGGTCGGCCTTCCCATCTGTGCTCTCTCCAGTAGAAGGACACGGTGAGTGTTGAATAACCCTCGCGGCTCACTTCCTACCAATGCCGATGCCTCTAGTGCTGCCGCCGGTCGAGGACGAGGTCTTGCTGGCCCGCTATCCCTTCCTGCCACAGGGCAGGGAGCACATGCGTGGCGTGCTCGAGAGCAATGGCATCTCGGTCGAGGACCTAATCGACGCCCCGTGGCTGGAGGACGTCAGGAGTCGGGGTCGGCTGCGCCTCCTAGACAGCGTGATGCACAAGGAAGGGGCGGACATCGCGACCACTGTCGACCTCTCCACCGAAGTCGGGAGGATGACCGAGGTGCTGTCGTTCCTGCATGCCATGCTGGTCGTCTGCGCATCCTTCAACGACAGGTTGCTGGCCCGGTGGATAGAGGGTGAGGCCTCCAGGGCCGATCAGCTGTTCGGGATGGACTCGGAGAACTTCGAGCTGCTGGCGTCCTCCTACCTGTCGGGAATCAGGGACGAAGCCGAATCGAACTCCGGCGAAGTGGTGTACTGGATTCCCATGGTCGACTTCATCGAGTTGTGCCCGAGGATCTCCGGGACCTACTGGCATCTGGCTAATCGCCCGCTCACCAATGGGTGGGTTCGGATGGACGCGGCTGTCGGAGAGAGTAGCAGGCAGCGTACTGCGAGGCTGTTGAAGGAGAGGATTAGGGAGAACTTGCACACCACCTGCACAGAGCGCATGGACAAGATGAGTGAGGAGTTCGCAGCGCTATTCGCCGACCCTGTAGAACGAATCACCGGGCTTCTGTCGGAGCGTGTCGAGGCAGAGATGCCGATGACTGCCGCGGTCAGGGAGGACTGGCCGCCGTGCTTCGAGTCTGCGGTCTCCGAGTTGAACCAGGGAGTCAATGTGAACCACGTCGGCAGGGTCTTCCTCGCCGCCTTCTCCAAGTCGGTTGGGATGTCGCAGGAGCAGACCTGCTCGTTCTTCGCGAACGCCCCCGACTACAGCGCCGACACCACTTCCTACCAGGTGAACCAAATCTACGAGCGTGACTACACGCCACACGGCTGTGCCGCGCTGAAGACCTCTGCTAGGTGTCCGGTGCAGCCTGGTGACGACAGGTTGTGTGACCAAGAGTGGTTGACTCACCCGCTGAAGTACCTGAGAGCGAAGCAGCGCAGCCGCTACCGCGAGGTCTCGCAGGCCGCCGAAGAGCCCGAAGTCGTCGAGGACGAGGTCGAGTCGGCCAATTCTTGATATGGGCCAGCATTACATCGCGGTCCACATCGGATGAGTAGGCATGGTGAGGACGCTCGTACTGACTGTCGACCGTGACAACGACCTAGGGGTGAAGGCCGGTATCAGAGGTCCTGTAATCGGACGCAAGCCCACCCTGACGGCGGCCCTGCGGCTCGGCATAGCCGATCCCGAGGAATCCGACACCAACGCCATCCTAGGGGCCCTGCACCACCACGACAGGTTGGTCGAGAACGCGCAGGGCGACGACGAGATTGAGATTGCGCTGCTGACTGGTGACGTTCGGGTCGGCCCACGCAGCGACCGGGCCATCGCGATGCAACTGGATGAGGTCATTCAGGAGTTCCAGCCTGACTCAGCGGTCCTAGTCACAGACGGGGCGGATGACGAGGCCTCGCTACCAATAATCACCTCGAGGGTGCGTGTCGACCACGTCGAGAAGGTGATTGTTAGGCAGTCCAAGGGTATCGAGAGCACGTACTACTATGTCGCCAAGGCAGTCGACGACCCGCGCTGGCGTGCCAAGTTGCTGGTTCCTATCGCCGTCTTCCTGATGATAATCGGACTCGGGCTCATCATCCCAGGTGGTGGCGCCCTCATCGGCGCGATGCCGCTGTTCGTCGGTATCTGGCTGCTCGCCAAGGGGCTTGGCTGGGAGCAGCAACTGGAGCGCCTGATGATAGACATGCGAGAGAGTGCCACAGGAGGGATATGGTCGTCGCTGCTCTGGGGCCTGTCAATCGTCTCGGTGCTGCTGTCGGTCCTGACCGCCTACCAGGTATTCTCGGCCACCACCGCCGAGATTGACAGCTACGTGGCCAGCCTGAGCGACTTCAACGTAGACGCGGTGAACAGAGACATAGCAGTGTGGGCCATAGCCATCAACGAGGCCCTGACCTGGATTGTCGTCTCCGCCTTCTCGTTCGCTCTCTCCTTGGGGGTGCTGAGGTGGAAGGAGGGCAGCTTCACCGGTCGCAGCGTGCTGCTGTTGGCCCTCGGCGCAGTGGTCTACTTCTTCGCCAAAGCCGCCCTAGTAGTCATCCTGGTTGAGATGGGTGGGTCGGACTTCAGCCTCGACTACCAGAACGTCTCGGATACCTGGGGTATGCCCGTGTTCGCAATCATCGCGTACTACTTGCTGAGAACTGCGGTACAATCGGTGAGTGAGGACGAGGGAGTCACTGGAGAGAACCGGTTCTGGGGCGTCTAATCAGTCTTCGAAGGTCGAGTCCATCATACATGCAGGGCAGGTGACCCTAATCGGTCGCTTATCTGGAATTCCCAACGCGGCCTTGCAGTGCGGGCAGGTGATTGCCTGGGTAGCGTTCTCTTGTCTGGCCTTCCCGGCTTCGCTCGGGTCGTATCGGAACCGGTACCTGTGAGCTTCGTCGATGAACTCCGGTCCGCCCTCCTTCTGCTTGCTCGGTCGCTTGAAAATCGACTTTCTCCGAGGGGCTTCTGCTGGGGAAGCGGTGGTGGGCTGGTCCTGATTGAAGCCGCCGCTCTGGAAGCTCTCTATCTCGTCCTCGATCTGCTCGACAGTCATGCCGAGTTCCCTTGAGGCCTTGTCTATGGCCAACTTGCGCTCGTAGTCGGATAGACCGATGAAATGCTGCAGTATGACAGCCGGAATCCTAGCCATTCCTCTCCCCGTCCGCCGGAGCGGAGTCGGCCCTTTGAATGCCGCCTCCCTGCGTTTGCCGAACAGTATGCCTAAGAGCATTCGATTGCGATTGTAGGCCGATGTTCCCGGAGTGCATCGATTGCAGAGGGACTCGAGGGATGTGCGGCATCTCGCCCTGTCCTCTGCTGGCTGACATCAGAAGCAGGCTCCCTGAGGTGCAATCCAGCTGCCTCAGCGAGTTGGTCGGACCGAGCCCGCCATCGCTCTTCGTAGGCAGGCATGGCTACCCTGATGTCAGGACCGGTCCGAGCGCGACTTGGGTCCCGGACGACTCCGGGACGGAACCTCTGACCAGCGGCGACCCCGCTGATCTGTTCGGCAGGCCGCTGGAGGAGGTCGCAGCCCGCCACGCCAACCTAGTCACCGGTGGGAGCGTGATGCCCGTCAACAGCACGGCCTCTCCCAATGCCATGCTTGAGACCACCCAGGAGATAGCCATGGCCGAGAGGAGCGTCGACGTGGAGCTCGACTTCGCCAAGCCGATAATGGTGGGGAGGAGTCCGACCTTCGACAGCATGAGCACCCCCCTCGGGCCCTCCGGCGAGGTGCTGCGAGCCGAGGTTGTGGGCCACGCCAGCATTCCGAGGAAGGTCGACTCGGTGGCTAACGAGGACGACCTATTGGCTGCTGAGGCGATAGGGGAGCTTACAGAGGCGTCAATCGGGGAGGCGCAGATTACCCGATTGCTATCTGCCGGACTGCTTGGCAGGGAGGGTAGGAGGAGGTTGGTTCCGACTAGATGGGGCATCACTGCCACCGATGACATGCTTGGAAAGCGGCTCTGGGACAGGGTCAGAGACTATCCCTCGCTAGACAAGGTCCTAGTCTACGAAGCCAATTACCTAGACAACGTGTTCCACATCATCCTGACACCTGGCCTCTGGGCCTTCCACATGCTGGAGGCATGGACCAGAGGTAGCGTCTGGACCGGGACCGGAAAGGTGCTGGGTGACTGGGAGGAAATCAAGCCGCGGACCGAGTACGCCCACCAGATAACCGGGGCCTACTACTCGGCTAGGCTGGGCGTCCTAGAGCACATGGACTCGATGCGCCGCTCCGGTGCCTGCCTGATTTGGCGGGACATCGGACCGGGATACTGGGCGCCTGTGGGGGTGTGGATGATCAGGGAGACTGTTCGCGAGGCGATGAGGCGGTCCCCTAGGCAGTTCGACTCGCTCAAGCAGGCCATCGACTACGTCGCTCCTAGGGTATCTGCCTCTGACGACCTGCGAAACAGCTGGTTCGCCAAGAGGGGGCATCAGACACGTTTGGACTCGTTCTGCTGATTATCGCGATTTCTTCAGGAACCCGCCCACAATCTCGCTCTCGGCCTTGACCAGTTGCTCCGCTACTGTCGATTTCGACAAACCCAGTTTCGAGGCTAGGCCCCTGATTGAGATCTTCTTTGGGACCTCATACCATCCGTGCCTGTGAGCGACCTTGATTATCCTGTGCTGCTGCAGGGTGGGACCGGTCTGGACCATCCCCTCCGAGGACCTGGCCTTGGTGATTCTCTCAACGGGCACGGCCTTTCTGATGGCGTTCAGGAAGGTAACCATCGATGACTGCCTGCCTGCAATCTGAACCACGAGGCCGCTGGAGGTGATGTTGGTGCCGGCCAACAGCGACAGGTCCCTACCGCGGAAGAATTGCCCTATCGGATTCGAGTCAAATTCCAGTACTACTAGGTGGTGAGTTAGGTAGTCAGTTGACCACTCTTCGAGAATCTCCACGACGGTGACGCCACCAATGCTGAATCCAGGTGCAGGGCATCCTCCGTCCACGGTGATGCACTCGCACATCACACGCAGTCTGCCGTCAATCTGGTCCAACGTTCCTCGATAGTCCCAACTCACAGCTCGCAGTGCCTCCTGCACCCTCGGGTCGTGTTCTATCGATGGGGTCGCGCACTCGACTCTGACCGCCCTCATCGGTTTCCCTCCACTGGCGAGTTACCTGATGAGGTTATGAAAATACTTCATAGGTGCTCGCGAGCGATTAGTTTCTCCTTCGGCGCGCATTGTTCTCGTTGTCAATGATGGCCTGAGCGACCTCTGGGGAGTAGCCTAGGTCGGAGAGGTCCCTGACCTGCTTCTCGGCGGTAGGAGGTCCTGCAGGGGCCTCTGATCGCATCGATTCGTCGACGGCCCAGGTCTGGTCAGCGAACTCGTGCCTCCGTCTTCCGCGCTGTGCTGAAAGCACCATTCCAGCGAACATGAGAACTGTCAGACTCCCGACTGCCAACACCATGAAGGCGTTGCTTCGCAGGGTGTGCAGCATCTTGCCCGAGACGTGGTCGTCCTCGAGCGAGTCCATGCACCCATCACCGTCGATGTCGTTGCCCGAAGATGAGTCCCAGTTGATTAGTCCCAACGGGCAGCTGTCGCTGACGTCAGGAACGCCGTCGCCGTCGTCGTCCCAGTCCTCGGTCTCGTCGTCGCATCCGTCCCTATCGTAGTCGGATTCGACGGAGATGCTGGTCGGGCAGTTATCGTCCTCGTCGAGGACGCCGTCGCCGTCGTCGTCGGGGTCAATCGAGTCCTCGCAGCCGTCGGAGTCGAAGTCGGACGCTAGGGTGGAGACCCAATCGGAGGAAGGGTCGCCCTCGCAGTTGTCGTAGGCCGACTCGATACCATCGTTGTCTAGGTCGTCGTCCTCGGTAGCGTCGTCACAGCCATCGCCGTCGGCATCGACGTGCGATTGGGGCGAAGTCGTGCTCCGGATGCAGTCGTCTGACCAGTCAGACAGCCCGTCGCCGTCGTCGTCGTTGTCTTCGAAGTCGTCGTGGCAGCCGTCGGAGTCCCAGTCGTTCAGCGGTGTGGACGTCCAACCAAGCATGCCCCGCGGGCATAGGTCGGTCTCGTCGAGAACGCCGTCGTTGTCTATGTCCATGTCCTCCGCCACGTCATGGCAGCCATCGGAATCGTAGTCGCTGGCCGGCTCCGAGAACCACAGCGTCATGCCGACCGGGCACTGGTCGTCAATGTCAAGAATCTCGTCGTTGTCGTCATCGTCGTCCTCCTGCAGATCGTGGCAGCCGTCGGAGTCGTGGTCGAACAGGGAACTGGTCCACCACACCACTCCTTGGGGACAATCGTCCTCGGAGTCGGGGTATGGGTCGTTGTCGTCGTTGTCGTCCTCGTCGGCGTCGCGACAGCCGTCACCGTCGTGGTCCTCAGCGAAATCACCCCAGTACTGCGCTCCGTTGGGACACAAGTCGAGGTGATTCTCGACTCCATCGCCATCGTTATCGGGATCCTCGTGTAGGTCGTCGCAGCCGTCGCCATCCAAATCGACGTGTTCGCCCATGTAACCGGATGGGCAGGAGTCGTACTCGTCGGGATAGGCGTCGTTGTCGTCGTTCAGGTCCTCCGTGGCATCGCGACAGCCGTCCGAGTCGTGGTCGGTGTCGACTTCTGAAGTCCACCCGGTGTCGCCGAACTGGCAGTCGTCCTCGTAATCGAGTACGCCGTCGCCGTCGTCATCGTTCCAATCGGCCTCGTTGACTAGGTTGACTGTGAGTGTCTTGCTCGTTGTGGCCTCGTCCATGGTCGACGAGGTGACTGTGACTATCAGTTGGAAACTCTGGTCCTCATTGACGTGCTGTAGACTTGGGGCGCGCAGGAACAGGTCCAATTCACTGGTTGTCCCCTCGATGAGGGTGGTGGTGGATTGGTAGGACTTTGAGAAGCCAACATCGATGAACCAGTCATCAGGGGCCTCAGAGGCCTCGGTGATGACTATGTCACTGCCCCCTGGTACCTTGATTCCACGCAGTATCATCTCTATGTTGGTGGCCTCGCCGGGCTGCAGTGTGATCTCGTCCGATTGTCCTGGGGCCAGTTCGATAGCCATGTTGTACACATTCTCCGACCACATGCAGACGTCCCACTTGTCGGCTGACGAAGAGTCGTCCGAGCAGTCCGGGGTGGTCCAGATGATGTCGCGGTTGGGCCAGTCGAAATTGACAATTGGCTGCGAACTGGTGTCCAGACCGGTCCCGAACACACCCATCAGGTTGTCATTGCTGGTTGTGATTACCCGTGTGTTGATGGCTCCATACGCCTGCTCTAGGGTCCTACCTAGGGGCATCTCGCCATCGACCAACTGGGGTGAGAGTATCCTCGTCCACCTCAACTCCACTCTGCTGTTCTCGTCCTCGGTATTGGGGGTGGACTCGAACCATGTGATGTGGATTGAGCCGTCGTTGTCGAAGTCAACTCTGGGGTTGGAGCCCCAAGTCATGTCGGAGCCGATGACGGCCGAGTCAGACACCACCGCGACTTGGCTGATGTCTAGGCCGTCGGCCTCGCCGTCGAGCACTCCCGCACGGTCGAGGTCTATCTGCATGTAGTGCAACTGCGACGGTCCGACCTTGCTCGGTATCGTCGAGCGGCCGTCGACCCAAACCACGTGGATGTTGCCGTCATCATCGACATTGACATCGGGGCTCGAGCTCCAGCCATGTCCGTTGGTAAGCCGTGTGTCGTTGACCAGCACGAAGTGGCCGATTGTCCCCCACCCACTGCCGTCTTCCTGCCATACATAGTCCAGAGACGGGCCGATGTCCTCGACGTACTGTCCGGTTTCGGGGTCAATCGAGGTGGCGGGGTCTCCCGGGTGCCAGGTGGAACGCGGATTGTTGAGTAGCGAGTACGGATTGAGTACAGTAAGGAACGTCTCGGTGGACCCAGTGGCCGTGGTCAGAGCGATTATCGACTGCACCAGCGCCTGCATCTCCTCAGTGTAGTTAGCAAGGGGGATGATGACATCATCTATCCAAACCGCGTCACTGCCCACACTGACGCTGCTGTCCTTCACATAGGTCCACTTCAGAGTGTGCTGGCCAAGAGAGACTGGGGTCGAGAAGTTGCCACTCTGCGAGCCTGACCACTGGGCTAGCTGAACACCGTCGATGGAGAAGGTCAGGAAGTCGAAGTTTGCCTCGGAGGATACATTGTAGGCGAAGCTGACAGTTCCATTCGACATCACCCCGGTGAATTCGAGGTTTGTGCTGTCGTTGTCGGAGATGTCGCCCGAACGAGCTGAGTAGACTCCTGATATGGGGGTAGAGGGGGGATTAGAGGAAGAGACATAGGAGTAGTCGGCGGACACCGATGTGCCGCCGTCGCCGTACGAGTCGTTCAGGTAGATCGTGTAGTTCCCTGCACCGGTGAAGCTCACCAGCACCCCGTTGAAGTAATTGTAGACAGAGCTGCTGTTGAACGAAGCCACGGTCCCATCGGGCAGGACGATGTCCATGCTGAATTCCGAAGCCCAGTTGTCAACGGTCACGGTGAGGTCGACGGTCTCTCCAGCCGGATGCGTGTAGTTGCAGGAGACGGAGTAGAACGATGGGTTGCCCGTGGTTCCCCCGATGTCGCACAGGTTCGCCTGCGAGTAGACGTCGCCGTTGTTGGCCGCTTCGACGTGCCACGTGTTGTAAGAGGTCCCTGACACTCCCCAGCCGTTGGTAAGGTGACCGGATTCGAAGTCGCCCTCGAAGTTGGCCATGTTGTCGGTCGGGTAGAGGAACATGTCGCCACCGGCATCAGTGGTGTTGACTGCCGAGTCGTCACAGGTCCGCTCTTGGATGCCTGTGGTATTGCCCGCGCACTGGGCGAGGTCCATCATGTGCGAGCGTACATGGGTGTCATTGGCCCATATCGTGCTGGCACCGTAAGACGTGGTACCGGCCACCGGTATCGGAATGATTCCGGCGCTGACGCAGGCGTCGTGGGCCTCGCTGATGCTCTGGTAGTCATCCGCATCTTGAGCCTGATAGCCATTGCCAGAGCCACCGTAGGGGCCCTCATCAGAGACTGGTATGACCAACTTGGTGGCGTTGGGGTTCCACTGGTGGTCGACAGCGGTGGCAGGGTTGCCGGGGGTCATGCCGGAGTTGTCCCTCCATGACAGGCACGCCCAGGTCGATCCCGGTCCCCACATCTCGCTGTAGTAGCCCCAATCAGTCGGGATTGACAGGGACGAGTTGTTGTACATCACCGCACCCAGAGAGCGGATTCCTCCAGTAGTGTCAGATGCGTTCTGTCCAAGATACGTAGTCCTCGGTCCCTCGGTGCCGCTTCCACCGACGATATAGCCGTCCTCGCAATTCTTGTGGGTAGCTGCGTGGGACATCTGCCCGCTGAGGGCGTAAAGCGTCTCTAGTACGGTTATGCTCGCCTGCTCAAGCAAGGGCTTGACGCCTTGGAAGTAGTCGCCGCTGGTCAGGTTACCGCCATAGAACACGGCGCACATGTCCTCCCACTCCGCAGTCATCGAGCCGGAGGTGTCCAGTAGGCCGACATACTCGACTAGGCTGCCACGGGTGTCCTCCCATACTACAATCACGGTGTTGTTGGCTCCCATCGATACAGCTGGGTTACCCTTGAATCCAAGAGCGGGGGTGATGATTGAGTTGTTGATCTGGACGTCGAAGTTGCCCGACGAGTCGTAGGTCAGCATGGTGTAGTAGATGAGAGAGGTACCGAAGTACAGTCCCTGCGGGTCGTAGGTGTCGACCCAGACCACGTGGGCGCCATCGTAGGAGTCGATAGCGATGTCCGGGTCGTTTCGAACACCGGTGCCGTCTGCGACCGTGTATGACACCAGCGTCATGTTGGCGATGTCCCCGGCGTCTCCGTCGCGGTCGTCCAGCGATGGGTCGAGTAGCACGTAGAGAATCTCGATGTCCGTTATCGCCCAGACGATGTGGGCGCGTCTGTCGGAGTCGATCACGAGGGAGGGGCTAGAGACGGCGGTGGAGTTGTTAGCCCCGACCAGTGTGTTGGAAATCAGAACCGTGTCAACGCCGTTGGTGGCGATGAGCGCGTACTGCAGTAGGGGCTGAGAGCCGTTCTCCACCCAAACCAAGTGGACCCTGCTGAGATCGTCCATTACGCCCGTGATTTCCACGGGGTTAGATGTGTTCAGGTTCGACATGAGCGTCTGGGTAGCGCTGTCGTTGAGCGTGTTGTTCGCGGTCTCATGACGAGTCTCGGATGGTTCGAGGAACGAGACGTCGGTCGACAACGAGGGCGCGAAAAGGGAGGTTACCATGACGAATGCGAGGAACAGCGTAAGTCGTCTCTTGTGTGTGTTCTCTTTTCTAACATGCCGAGTCGGCGGGCTGTATCTCTCTTGGGCGGGCTGTCGAACCATAAGTGGTCAGAGGTCGATACACCCATAGTAGGGTCGCCGGACAGGTCCGAGGAAGCGTCGTTTCGATTCTATCTCAGGACCGCAGGGCCTCAATTCTGTCCTCGTGGATACGCTCCCAAGGGAAGTGGCCGTCGTCTGTGGGGCTGCGACCGAAGTGGCCCCCTGCTGCTGTGACCTGGTAAATCGGCCGCTTCAGGTCGAGGTTGCTAATCATGGCAGCCGGCCTCCAGTCAAATACACGCAGAATCCTGTTGGACAGTTCAAGGTCCGATATGGTCCCTGTTCCGAAGGTGTTGGCCAGAAGACCGAGCGGCTGCGCCCTGCCGATGGCGTAGGAGACTTGGACCTCGCATCGATCGGCCAAACCAGCGGCTACAACGTGCTTGGCCGCCCACCTAGCGTTGTACGCGGCCGAGCGGTCCACCTTCGATGGGTCCTTGCCGCTGAATGCCCCTCCACCGTGTTTCCCTCCACCGTATGTGTCGACGATGATCTTGCGGCCGGTGAGCCCGGCGTCCGAGTAGGGCCCGCCGGGGTCGGGGAACGAGCCGGTGCCGTTGACGATGAGGTTGCTGGTGTCGAAGCCATCCAACCAGCGCGCTGGGATGGCGTGCTTGACCACCTGCTCCCATACCGTGTCCCGGATGAGCTGTCTCTGGGCCTCCTCGTCGTCGCCTAGACCACCCGCGTCCCTTGCGTGCTGCACAGCAATCACGACGTTGCTGACGTGCTGGGGGTAGCGCAGCCCGTCGCCGTGCTCGATCCTGTCGCTATCGAGCCGTATCGAGACCTGGCTCTTGCCATCCGGGCGCATCCAAGGTATCTCGCCCGTTCGCTGGATGATGTCCAATCGGCGTGTGAGCCTCTGGGACAAGGCAGCAGCGATGGGAAAGAATCGTCCACGCAGTTCGGCGGTGTCCTCGGTCTCGTTGCAGGCGTATCCGAACATTATCCCCTGATCGCCGGCCCCCTGCGAGTCGAGGTCGCCGTCGACGCCCTGACTGATGTACTGGGACTGGGTGGTGATGTAGGTGTGTACCGCGCAGGTCGAGTGCGAGGTTGCATCCATCCCTATCGAGTGGTCGGTGTACCCTATCGAGGCTGCAGTCTGGCGTGCGATGGCCTCGTAGTCAGGGACTGAGCCGTTCAGGCTAACCTCGCCTGCGAGCACTATCGCGGCCTCCCCTCCCATGCCCTTGACCAGCGTCTCGACAGCGACCCTCGCCTCCGAGTCGATAGTCAGACAGGCATCGAGGATGGCGTCTGAGATAGTGTCGCAGAGCTTGTCCGGATGGCCTGCAGCGACCGATTCCGCGGTGGTGATTGGAGCGAGCCGGTCGGACATGGGGAGACGAGAAGGCGTCCCTTCATGAAGGCGGCGACCGCAGCAGCGAAAACCGTCGTGCTGCTCGCAGCGCCATGGGCAGCGCAGAGACAGAGATCGTGTGGAGTGGTTCGCTCGAGAGGGCTAGCGCCCTGCTGGCAGCCGTCTCGCCCGACGACCCCAGTTCCTTCGAGGCCGAGATTGTCGAGGTTGACGGGGCTGCGGAACTACGTATTCGGGTGGTGGGAGATCGTCTCAAGACAGTGCGGTCGACCGTCGACGACCTGTTAGCCTGCCTCGCCGCGGCTGAGTCGAGTCTAGACGTCACCGACTGAGTTTGAGTGCCTTCGCCGCACTTCTGCCGGTGTCAGCGGCAGCATCACTCAGGTGGTGCTCGGAGATTACGTGGCAGCCCGCCATCGCGATTCGGTAGTCAATGAATGCCGAGCCATCCACTCTCTCACTGCGAGAGCAGGGGTGGAGCATTACCGAGGTCGTGGAACGGCGTGCTGCGGCCATGTTCCTCCATCCAGAGCAGCGCGAGTCTAGGAACTCCTTGATGCCCTGCAGGGCTTCCGGTCCATCGCCTGCTAGGCTCACCGCGTGCAGGATAGTGCAAGCGCTAGCATCAGCCTTCTCTGGGACCCTGTCCTCGGCGGTGGCGTCTACCGCGATGATGTCCCCTCTCGCATCGAACAGCCCCGAGTACGGTCTCATCGGTCTGCCTTCCAAAGCGACGTCCAGTGCCGCAGCCCTATGCTCGGTGCACCGTCTCAGCGTGGACGCGTCTAGGCCTGCGCTCTCTAGGAGCCTCGCACTCTCGGCAGGGGGTGTCGCTAGGACCACCTCGTCGCACTCAACGTCGTTGCCCGAGACCCGTACCGAGGACAGTCTGCCGTCGGATCCGAGATTGATTGCCTCAGCGGTGCTGCCGGTGTCGAGCATCACGTCCAACTGGTTGGCAGCCAAGATTAGGCGCCCCACGAGGCTCGACCAGCCACCCCTAGGTAGCACGAACTCGGGCCTCTTCACCTCCTCGGAGCCAACTGACATCGTCGCCAGGGCGGTCAGCGCCTCGCTTTGATCGGCGTCTATGGCCAGCATCTCCCTGTGGTTCCACCTAGGGCCTAGGACCCTCGGAGCCCTCAACTTCCTCAGAAGCTGGTTCAACGGGCCCTTGCGTCGCAGCAGGTGCAGCCCGGGGTCCAGCATCCAGCTGCTTGAGTCGCGCATCCTGACGCGCCCGCCGAGGGTGTCCTTGGGCTCGACCAGTAGGACGGTGGAGCCGTCCGATGCGAGTTGGACGGCGGCCGCGAGGCCCGCTACTCCTCCGCCGACCACGATGCCTCGCATCTGTGAATCGCAGCGAGGGTGGTCAAATGTCGTTTCGGACCATTCAAGGCGGGGCGGCGCCACGTAGTGGCGTGACCAAGCTGCCTCACGACCGCTCCGACCTGCTGTGGTCTGGCGGTGAGCCCACACCCCTGTTCCTCGATTCCATCGACAGGTGGGTCGATGCGATGGTAGCGGACGAACACGGTGGGGGAGACGGGCCCGGAGGATTTGTCGAGGCGAAAATCACTGCCAAGGCCGCCGGTATTCTGTGTGGGCGGCCTGTAGCCGAGAGGTTGCTGGAAAGGCACTTCCCTGAGTGCTCGATACAATGGGGGCCCGTAGAGGGTGGTGCTGTCGCAAGGGGCGACGTCGTGGCAACGCTGCGAGGGGTAGCGGACGATGTGCTGCGGCTCGAGAGGATTCTGCTGAATCTACTAGGCAGGCTCTCGGGAATAGCCACGAACAGTACCAGATGGGCTGAGGCCGGGCGTACCATCCTAGTCGCAGCGACCCGTAAGACCGAATGGGGGTTGCTTGACAAGTGGGCAATCCACATCGGAGGGGGGCTGACCCACAGATTGGACCGCAGCGATGCATTGATGCTCAAGGAGAACGACCTCTCAGCGATGAGTGAGGAGGGCGAGGATGGTCCTAGGATCATCAAGCGCGTGGTCTCGTCGCTCGACATGAACGAGAATGCCGGCTTCACTGTAATCGAGGTTCGAGACGTCGAGCAGTCATTGGCCGCAGCGACCGCATGGGACTCTGTGCAGAGCGCTCGTGGAGGTGATGAGAGGTTGGTGCTTCTGCTGGACAACATGGGCGCGGTGGGAGCAGAAGAGGTCCATCGCGCTCTGACTGAGGCTGGACTGCGCCGGCGATGTATTCTCGAAGGCTCCGGTGGGGTCGTTCTCGAGTCATTGGGCGAGTGGTCGCAGAGTGGAGTGGACCTAGTCTCGTCGAGTGCCCTCAACAGGGGAATAGTTCCCCTCGACATGTCGATGCTGATAGGGGGTGGCGAGTAGTGGGGGAAATTCCCGACAGTCACCCTAGGCGTGCATCCCTGCTGGCTCGGCAGAGCCTAGTCGATGCGGCTGCTGAGGGCCTGTTGGCGGACTCTGCGATGATAGCGCACGGCAGGGGCGAGGCCTTCGACTACCTGCTGGGAGAGGTGACCTCGGAATCTGCTATGAGCGCCATCCACGAGACGTCGGCTAGGCTGCTATCGGCCGAGCGCCCGGTAATATCTGTCAACGGCAACACCGTCGTGCTGGCGGGCGAGGACCTGATTCGGGTTGCTGCCGTCGTCGGATGCCCGATCGAGGTCAACCTGTACTACCGAACCCCCGAAAGGGTGTCGGGCCTACTCGGCAGACTGTCGGAGCAGCGCGAAGGGGTGGCTGCCGGAGCCGCTCCTCAGGGTTGGAGCGGGGACTGGCGTAAAGCGGTCGAATCAGTCGCGCTTCTCGGTGAGGCAGCCGACCACCGCATTCCCGGCCTCGAGGGGCCGCGCGCCATGTGCTGCTGGGACGGGATTGGGTGTGCCGACGTGGTTCTGGTCCCGCTCGAGGACGGGGACAGGTGCGAGGCCCTAGTCGCAGCTGGCAAGGAGGTTCTCGTAATCGACCTCAATCCACTATCCCGAACCTCGATGACGGCGACAGTGACCATAGTGGACGAAGTCTCGAGGGCGTCGTCGAAGCTGCTTGACCAAGTGATAGCGGGCGAACGCGAGTCGGGCTATTGGGACAACGCGGCTGCTCTGAACGCTGCTCTGGACATCATCTCTGACGCGTCCGTCGATGCGTGATTAGGCGGATGCGTAGTGCTTCTGCAGAAGCTTGCCGCAGCGCTCCGCTATGGCTTGGCCGACCTCGCTGGTGCTGGCTGACCCACCGAGGTCGTAGGTAACGTCGCCTCCCTCGGAAAGGTGTGAGGAGATTGCGGACTCGAGGATGTCAGCGCAGACCAGTGCGTCGGGGTCATTGTGACGAGCACCGAGGTTGTCGAACATCAGCTGCACAGAGGATATCGCTGCTATCGGGTTGACCTTGTCCTGGCCTGCGTGCTTTGGGGATGACCCATGGACCGGCTCGAACAGCATGTGCTGGTCGCCTATGTTGGCGCTGGCCGCCATGCCCATGCCACCCTGCAGGACCGAGGCCAGATCTGTTGCTATGTCACCGAACATATTCGGCAGAACCACCACATCGAGGTCCTCCGGGTCTCTGACCAGCCACATCGTGAAGGCGTCGATGAACGCCTTAGTTGTCTCGATGTCATCGAACTCCTCGTCGATTTCGTCGAACACGCTCCTGAACAGCCTGCATCCACGCAGGACGTTACTCTTGTCCACGCAAGTCACCCTCTGGGGGGCCTGCAGATGGCTCTGCCTGCGCTTGGCTAGCTCGAAGGCAAACCTGATGACTCTCTCACTGCCGTTGCGCGTTATCGGGCGGGGATCCCATGCGACCTCCTCGCCCTCGAGGCCTGGGAACTCGGGTGTAGCAAGGGGCTCGTCCTTGGCCCCCACCGCGGCTTGGGCCGAACGGCGCAGGAGGCTGTGGTACAGCCCCTCCGTGTTCTCCCTGATGAGTACCATGTCGACTAGGTCCGGGTCCCAGATGTCAGTATGCTCGCCATGCACCTTGTGCTGCACTCCTTGGTAGAGCTTGACCGGCCTTATGTTAGCATAGAGGTCGAGACCAGAGCGGAGGCCGAGGATGACTTGTCCGCCGGCCATGTCGCCGTTAGGCATCCTCGCACCTGGCCATCCGATGGCTCCTAGGAGGATTGCGTCAGAGTTATCCCTGCAGTGCTCGAACGAGCCTTCTGGCCACTCCTCTCCTGTCTCTAGGAAGTACTGGCCCCCACATGGAATCTCCGTGATGTCGAAGGACAGTGGGCTGTGCTCCTCGAACACGTCAATGACGCGCATAGCCTGTACTATGACCTCGCGGCCCGTGCCGTCGCCGGGCAGCACTGTCAAACGGTACTCGCTCACGCGCGGGGCACTTGCTTTTCATTCATCAACCCAACCCAAGAATTCCTTCCGCCCGTCGAGGCGATACTTGATAGACGGTCAATGCGAACGGGTGAAGCATGGACCGTTCGACGGACGATGGAAGTGGTAGCCCACGAATAGACGTCAGGTCTCTGCCTGACTCGGTTGCGAGGCTCTGGGAGACCATGCTCAGGCTGGATCCCTCCTGGGACCTGTCCGAGTGGCTCGACGAGTGCGCGACCGACGAGCTCGATCTTGTTCAGGGTCATCTGGGTCGTGAGCGACTGCGCTTGGAGCAGCGGTTACACCGCATCGAGACCCTAGTGAAGCGCCTGCGCCGCCAGAGAGAGGTCGCCGAGAGATCGACTTGGACCGACCCGCATCAGAGGAACCTGTTCGACGTCTACGAGAAAGACGATTCCGACGAGAGTTCTGCCGACCACGAAGAGAGTGGTGAGGCTGCCGTCGACTTCGGCTCGCTGGACGCCGGTGACGACCCATTACTGGCGATTGTATCCGAGCACGTGCTGAGCGTCATCGAGGAGGCCTTGGAAAGAGGTGAGGAGAATGTTCACTTCGACCGTCTGGTGTCCGATCTCGACACCGTGGGCATTCGGACCGACGAGATTGACGAGGCCGTCGCCTGGCTTCTGCAGAGGCGGGTAATTATCGAGATCGGGCAGGATTGCTTCGGTCTCGATATCTGATTGCCTTCTGGTCCCTTCAACGACTGACCGAGCCCTTCAAAGAAGGGCGTCCTATCGGATTGACCGTAGTACCATGGCGAGTGATGCATCGGGATGGTACGCACGCCTCGACCACGTTTGCCCGGACCGGGGCGAGCAGCTGTCGCGGTGGCTCGATTCATGGGAGGAGGCGGTCGCTCACGGAGCGCCGATAGCCGCCACCCTGCCCAACAACTGGCCGACCCTGCCGGCAGGGCTGCTCTCGGAGCCCGGTGCAGTTCTAGAGCACCTGCTCTCGCGCTATGAGGCGGTCAAGGACGGCAGGTCACCGAGGGGGGCCTATTCCACCCCGAGCAAGCTCGTGCATGCCGTCTTGGTAGACGAGTTGAAGGGTACGCGTAGCAAGACCTCGAAGAGCCCCCCTGCGACCCTTTCGTTGGCGGCGATGCCGCCTGGCTTCAGGGAATATGCCGAGCGTCTCAACGAGTCTGTCGAGGGTGGTGTCGACGAGGCCGATCACGAGGTCGTGGAGGCCGGTGAGCGCACCCACTCGGGAATCCCCCTACCGTTCGCTGACCCGGCTGTGGCAGGCGGGGTCGTGCCCAGCCGGGCAATCAGAATCCATGCTCTGCGGAGCGAGGGTTCGACGCCTAGCGAGATTCGTGACGACACCCTGAGGCTGCTTCGCGGCATGCAGATGGTGGACTCCTCTGAGACGGCCGTGGCCTGCACTAGGAGGAGGCTGTTCCTGACGCTTGCGAGGCTGGGTCTAGTCGACCTCGACGGAGAGGGCGACGAAGCCATGATTGGGCGGAGCGAGGCCGAGTGCATATTGGAGGGGAGTGTTCGATGCGCAGATGCCCTGCGTGGCGACTGGCCGTGGGACGAGGCACCGAGGCTACTGGTGAGTCGGCCACCCTGGCTTCGCATCAAGGACCGTTTCAGGGGCCACCCCGAGGGCAGCGAGATGAGAAAGCGGCTATCGAAGTCGCTACGTGGCGCGGTCGAGTCAGACGGCAGCCCGAGATTCGAGGCGCTGCGCGGCAACGTGAATCTGTACAGGCTGTTCCTAGAGCGTTCGATGAGTCTGGTGGGCGACAGCGGCAGACTGCGGATGATTGTTCCAGATGCGCTGCTGCGTGAGAAGAGTAGTGTGGCGCTTCGCAAGCTCATGGTTGATGGCAACCAGTGGATCTCGTCGTGGTCCTTTCCCGAGCCACAGAGGGTGTTCCCCGGCGCCTCCCAGGGCGTCCTGGTGATTGGTTTGACCATCAGCGGCAGGACTGAGATGATGACCAGCTTCGGCCCACTCGAGGCCCAGGACCTATCGGCTAGGGTCGGATTGGACAACAAGGCGCCGTTCCTCGAGATGGAGCGCGGCCCGTGGTCGGTCTGGACGGACATGACCTGGGCCGTGCCTAGGATGCCTCGTGACCGCTACGACAGAAACGCCGTGCTCAAGGCGATAGGGGACCTAGCCGACCAGCCTCGCTTGGGCGAGGAGGGGAATTGGCTCAACCCGACGGACCAGCCGATTCGTGTCCGGGTCGGCGAAATCGACCAGACTAATTGGTCCGGCGACATCAGCGACTGGCGTCCCGAATCCGAGGGGACTCCGTTCATCAGAGGAGCCCACTTCCATCTGGAGGGTGGCGAGGTCAGTATCAAGCACCCGGCCTACGATACGAATCTAGAGGACGGGTGCATAGAGAGATCTCAGGCCCTGTGGAGTGGGCGAATCGAGCCGGCCGGGGTGTCTAGGGTGGCTTGTCAGGCCATAGTCAACACACAGAAGGGGCGTCGCCTGCGCTGGGCGGTCGTCCCACCGGACTGCGTTCTAGGCAACTCGGTGAACTTCCTGCAGCTTCCCGAGGCCGTGCTCGACAACCTGGCCGAGGAGCACGGTAGTGTGGACGAGGGTCTCCTGTTCGTAGCCGCCCAACTCAACTCGGAGGGCCTCGACCTGTGGTCGAGGGCGTGGGCTGCGAACAACAACGTGAACAACTACGAGATCGAGAGCCTGCCTCTGCCTTCGCCTTACACTGAGGGGGCCCTGAATTACGCTTTGAGGCAGTAAAGCGGAAGAAGGGCGTAGAATTGCCGGAACTAACTTTCCGTTTTTCGGTATCTTTGATGCTTGGACACCAAACAGACTATTATCCGAGGGTTCCGTACGGGGAGCGTTCCATCGCGTGAGCGATGGTCTACGAGGAATGGAGAATGGGTATACATCCCAAAATAGGAATCACGGGGCTTCCCCGATCCGGAAAGTCGGCGGTCCTTGACAAAGTCGTCAGCATGGTCATTGAGGAGCGCAAGGCGGACCCGCGCAACCCCGGCACCAATGTGATTGGCGGGATGAGGACCGAGGCGATAATCGAGGACGGTGAGAGGGTGGGTTACGCCTGCATCGACATCGAGACCGGGGATAGTGGGGTGATGGCCCATCGTGAGATTGATTCAAGGAATCGAATCCTGGGCTACGGCATAGACCCCACCGAGATTGACAGGGTCGGTGTGCCGGCGATTGAGAACGCCGTCGGCAACTGCGAGATATTGGTAGTTGACGAGGTCGGCAAGTTCTCTGTAGAGAGTGAGGGTTTCGTCGCCGCGGTCCGCGGGGCACTTGAGTACGACATGCCCACGCTCCTGACTCTGCACAAGAAGAGTCGCCACCCACTGCTTCAGGACATCAGGAGGCGCGACGACGGCAGAATCCTCGAGGTCACTCCTGTCAATCGCGCCCTGCTCCCGTACAAAATCCTCAAACTGATTCAACAGGCGCCGTGATTCGAGCCACGAAGTCAAGTTGATGCAGGGGTAGCCGGGCTCGGTGCTCGATGGATTCGGCTGCGAGTCGTGTCGAGAGGGTTCTAATCGGCTTCGCCGTCCCCCTCTACCTGTTGACTGCCCTAGCATTCGCCGAGGGCAGGATATCGCTGCTCTCCGAGCCGGGGCCCAACGAGGACTTGTGGGCGGTGCTGTTCGGCTCACTGGCGGTGCTCGCGACCCTGCTCTACGCGTACATCCGCTACCTCGGAGGCAAGCAGCATGGGTCGTCCCGGCTTGACGGTGTGTTCAGCCGTGAACCTGAGGAGGAGATGCTCGAGCGGTTAAGGGAGGAGCAGCGTGAGGTGGATGTCTCGAGCATGGGCTCGGCTTGGGCTGAGAGGGAGAAGGAGCACCTCGAACGTACCCTCGGAGAGGAGGAGTGAGAATCGAAACCTTCACTCCCCTAACGCGTCACGAACGAGGTGAGAGAGATGAGCGAGGTTCCCTCTGAGTTGCATTACAGCGAGTCCCACGAGTGGCTGAGGATTGAGGGGGACGTGGTCACAGTGGGAATCACCGACTTCGCCCAAGACGCACTTACAGAGGTTGTCTGGGTCGAGCTGGCTGAGGTCGGGACCAGTGTGGGTGCCATGGAGCCGTGCGCCAGCGTCGAGTCGGTCAAGTCAGTCAGCGAGGTCTACGCACCTGTGGGTGGTGAGGTCATCGAGTCGAACACCCTCCTCGAAGACAGCCCTGAGAGGATCAACGAGGACCCCTATGGAGATGGGTGGATCTTCAGGATCAGGACCGCCGAGGGCTCCGATGCCGAGGGCTTGTTGGACGCTACTGCGTACACAGCCCTAATCGGAGAATGACGATGTCTGACAGAGCGTTGTACATCTACGTCGACGGGTCTTGTGAGGAGAACAGGAACGTGACCAGCCAAACCCCTGCGGGTTGGGGCTTTTGCGTGATATCGGGAGATAGTGGAATCGGAAGGGGTGGTGGTGACGTCGTCCTAGAGAAGAGTGGTCCTGTTGTCACCGACGGTTCCGCAGATGGTTTCCTAGGCGCTGAGGTGGGGTCCAACAACACCGCGGAGCTCTCGGCGATAGCCCATGCCATGCGGTGGCTGCTGGCCGAGGGCGGTGACCAAGGCGTCGTAGTCCGAGGTGATTCCCAGTACGCCCTGAGGATTTCCTCGGGAGAGTGGAGGGCAAAGGCGAACAAGGCGCTCGCGGACTCCGCGAGGTCGCTTTGGTTTGAGGTCTCGTCACTACGCTCGCTGCGGGCCGAGCATGTCCGCGCGCACCGTGGGCACCGCTGGAACGAGAGAGCGGACCACCTCGCGTTCAGGGCAATGCAGGGTGAGGACGCGTTGCCGCTGCAGTTCTGGAAGCCGGGGGCTCGCTGACTACTCGGGGCCTGTCAACGGGCCGATGCTGAATTTCACGTAGGCCCCGTTAATCAGCATCAGCAGGCCGATCAGGATGAGTATCAGCCCCGATGGGTCGGGAACCAGTTCCTGTAGGGGGTTACCTAGGACCCAGCCGGTGAAAATGGTCGCTACCCCTGCAACGAGGGTCTTGCTGGAGGAACCCGCTGGGTCCTGCCACAGGTCAAGCCAGGGAATCAGGCCGCGGCGCTTGAACGTGCAGCGGTACCAAGCCACATAGAGAAGCCCGAGGCCGGTCAGTCCAATCACCCCGAGGGAGAACGAAGCAGAGTCCCATGGCCCGGCGGGTGCGTATCCTAGGGCCAACGTGTCGAGCAGTAGTAGTGCACCCACGGCCGCGTGAGCCCTCCACTCCGGCGCGTCCTGCTCCGCCATGCCACAACGAAGCGGTGCTCAGGCTTGAAAGCCGCGCCGATGGTGTCATCAATGCGTCCACTCAGGCGGCCCCTGACATGGCTTACTCAGTGAGCATTGAGGACGTGACGTCGGCCGCCACGAGGCTGGAGGGAGTAGTGAAGCGCACGCCAGTGGTGTCCTCCGAGGACATCAACGCCATTGCCGGCAGGGAGGTGCTGCTGAAGTGCGAGAACCTGCAGCACGTAGGAGCGTTCAAGTTCCGCGGAGCGAGCAACGCCGTGATACGTCTGGGAGACGCAGCTGAGAGTGGGGTATGTACACACAGCAGCGGCAACCACGCGCAGGCGCTCGCCCTTGCGGCTAAGCTGCGTCGAATCCCGGCGTACATCGTGATGCCTCGGAACGCTCCCCGAGTCAAGGTGATGGGTGTGAGGAGCCATGATGCTGAGATAACCTTCTGCGAGCCCAACCTAGCCGCTCGGGAGAGCACGGCTTCGGAAATCATAGAGCGGACCGATTCCACTCTGATCCACCCCTATGACAACCCGGACGTCATCGCTGGTCAGGGGACCGCCTCGATGGAGCTCTTCGAACAGGCAGGGGCACTGGATGCGATTGTCGCTCCCGTCGGCGGTGGGGGGCTGATCTCCGGGACCAGTATCACCACCAAGTCCTTGCACCCCGATACCCGAATCTTCGGCGCCGAGCCCGAGGGAGCTGACGATGCTGCTCGCTCGCTCGAAGCTGGCGAGTTCATTCCTCAGACCGAGCCGGATACCATCTGCGATGGGCTGCTGACGAGCATGGGGAATCACACTTGGCCGATTATCAGGGACCATCTCGAGAAAATTGTCAGGGTGAGTGACGAGCAGGTCGTCGAGGCGATGCGGCTAGTGCTCGACAACCTAGGGATGATCGTCGAGCCCAGCGGAGCGGCTTCTCTGGCTGCGGTCCTGACTCCCGAGTTCAAGTCCCTAGAGGGGATCGATAGGGTCGGTGTCATCCTCTCGGGTGGGAATATCGATTCTCTCCCATTCTAATCTCCGAATTAGAGGGTACCCTGTGATACGGAGAATATTGGAGCACGGGCCGGGATTTGCACCCGGGTCCACGGATCTGCAGTCCGTTGCATAGCTGCTCTGCCACCCGTGCAGCGACTCCCGACCCCCGAGGCTCCCTTGAAGACTCTTTGCAGGTCGAGGTGGGTGCTTGAGGCACTAGACGGTATGTTCATCTCCATTCAGCCTCCCACGCGAGGCATGCCTGATATTTCCTCTCGCTACGAGGGGCTTGGAGTCGGCTTCGCGCCCTATCTACAGCCTCCCGGACCCGAGGTGGTGCGGTGGACGGTGGGCGAGCCGGGCTTCGACACACCCAGCGAGATCATCGAGGCCGCAATCAAGGGGTTGGAACAAGGGAACACCAAGTACACCAGAGGTCCGGGCTCGATGGAACTGTGCCAGGCGGTATCCGACTACCTCTCGAAGCATCATTCTGTAGAGGTTGGGGCGGAGGACGTGGTTATCACTCCGGGCGCCAAGCAGGCGCTGCTGTACTCGTTCATGATTACCACTATGCCCGGCGATGAGGCGATTCTCCTAGCCCCCTCATGGGCCTCGTACGAGCCGATGCTGGAGCTCATCGGGGCGGTGCCGGTGAACGTGCCGGTCCGCAAGGACAATTTCCATCCCGATCTCGATGCCATCAGAGCCGCAGTCACCGAGAAAACTCGAATGATACTAGTGAACTCGCCGTGCAACCCCACCGGGGCGGTGTTCACCCCGGCGGAGTTGCAGGAGATAGTCGACATCGCCGTCGAGCACGATCTCTGGATTGTCTCCGACGAAATCTATGCGAGGCTGGTCTGGATGGATTACCCTCACGTCTCGCCGTATGCGCTGACGGGCGGCTCGGAGCGCACCTTGATTGTCAATGGCTGGTCGAAATCGTGGGCGATGACGGGCATGAGGCTGGGCTTCCTAACGGGTCCGTCCGATGCCATGGGAGCGGCGATGAAGAGTCAGGCTAACTCCGCCTCCCACGTCCCAACCTTCCTGATGCACGCAGCCGCCGTGGCCCTTGACTGCGACGACTCGGTCGAGGAGTTCAACCGAGAGTACCTGAAGCGACGCGAGATAATGACGGAGGGACTGTCTGAGATACCCGGGCTAAGAGTGGTAGAGCCTGAGGGGGCGTTCTACGTCTTCGTCGACGTGACTGGCACGGGAATGACCGATATTGAGTTTGCAGATGGTGCGCTGGAAGCTGGAGTGCAGCTCATTCCCACCTCTTTGATTACTGGAGGCGAGGGTTTCGTCAGGATATCATACGCCACCGACGAGGAGGCCATCCACGAGGGTCTGCGGCGGCTGCGGGCGTGGCTTGTCGATTAGTCACCTTGAAATCGGCAAATCGGTGCAGCCCGAGCATGAGCGGCTCCACTGCGCGCGGCGGTCACGTCGTGCTTGACTACATCGGATACTCTCCTCCCGTCGATGAAGACGGTGCGTGGATGCTGCAGGTTCTGAGGGACTGCGTCAATCGTGCGGGTATCAGAGAGGTGCATGCGCACGTGGCGCAGTTCGACGGCAGCGAGAGCCCCCCTGGCTTCGCGGCCGTCGTCCTAATCGACGAGAGCCATGTGAGCGCGCACTGCTACTCGGAGAGTGGGCTGCTGGCGATTGATATCTTCACTTGCGGCGACAGCGACCCTGGGCCGCTGGCTGATGACATCCACAGCATGGTGGTCGAAGCAGTCCCCGGACTCGACTTGTCAGGTCGGGAGCGTTTGGACAGGTTCTGAGGTGAGGCTTTGTCGGTACGTGACTTCATCGAGGGGAACTATCACCACTTCAACGCCGGGGCTCTGGCACAATGCGCCGATTCCCTGCGGGGGTTCCTCGACGGCGGTGGACGACTGATGGTCACGCTAGCCGGAGCCATGTCGACCGCCGAAATCGGGCGGACCCTCGCACCCGCCATCAGGGCGCAGAGGGTGCACGCCATCTGCTGCACCGGAGCCAACCTTGAGGAGGACCTGTTCAGCCTAGTCGCTCGCTCGCACTACGAAAGCATCGCTGACTGGCGCGAGCTGACTGCGAGCGATGAGGTGGAACTAAGAGAGAGGGGGATGAACCGGGTCACCGACGTCGCGATTCCTGAGGAGGAGGCGATACGCATGATTGAGGGGCCGCTGATGTCGCTCTGGGAGGATGCCGAAGCGGCTGGTGACACGCGGTTCCCCCACGAGTATCTGTATGACTTACTACTGCATGGCGGTCTCGAGTTCGATGCTGATCCGAGCGAGTCGTGGTTGATGGCCGCAGCAGACGCCAACCTGCCGATATTCACCCCGGGATGGGAGGATTCGACACTGGGTAACATCCTAGCGGCTAGGGTCCTCGACTGCTCGCTGAAGAGTCCGGATATAGTCGGCGGTGGCCTGCACGCGATGCAGGCACTGGCCGACTGGTACCGCGAGGACGACTCGCCCACCGGACTTCTGCAGGTCGGAGGGGGGATTGCGGGCGACTTCGCTATCTCTGTGGTGCCGATGCTGCGCCAAGACGCCAAGGTCGACGTCTCGCTGTGGGCGTGGTTCGCGCAGATATCCGAGTCACGCCCGTCCTACGGCGGCTACTCGGGCGCGCCGCCTAACGAGAAGATAAGCTGGGAGAAGTTGGGTGAAGATACGCCCCGTTTCGTCATCGAGTCAGACGCGACAATCGTGCTTCCGCTGCTTCTAGCAGCGCTAGAATAGATTCGTGAATACGTCACATTGCTCGGCTATCCTGATCAGTTGGTTGTACTTCGATGTGCGGTCGCTCCTAGCTGGCGCACCGGTCTTAATCTGCCCTGCGTCGGTGCCGACGGCGAAGTCTGCGATGATGTCGTCGCTAGTCTCGCCGGAGCGGTGGCTGATTACGGTCGCGAAGCCCGCAGAGCGCGCCATCTCGATGACCCTTAGGGTCTCACTGACAGTGCCAATCTGATTGAGCTTGATGAGGATGGCATTGCTCGACCCCTTGGATATCCCCTTGGCTAGCCTAGTAGGATTGGTGACGTACAGGTCGTCGCCGACCACCTGCACGCGATGACCCTCGCGCGCGGTGAACTCCGACCACGAGACCCAGTCGTCCTCGCCGAAGGCGTCCTCGAGCGAAGCAATCGGATAGTTATCCAACCAGGACGAGTAGAGGTCACCCAACTGCGAGCCAGATAGCACCTTGCCGTCGATGTGATAGCCGTCCCCGTGGCAGAACTCCTGCGCAGCGCAGTCGAGTGCAATCGAAATCTGCTCTCCGGGAGCATATCCGGCTCGCTCAATGGCTCTGAGAATGAGGCGGAGACCGTCCTCGTTGCGTGGCAAATCGGGGGCGAATCCGCCCTCGTCTCCCACACCACCCAGAAGGCCTTCCTCCTTGAGCACCGACCTCAGGGCATGATAGGTCTCGACGCCTGCACGCAGGGCCTCTTGGAAGCCGTCGAATCCGTGCGGTACGACCATGAACTCTTGGATGTCGACGTTCGAGGCGGCGTGCGCACCCCCGTTGAGGATGTTCATCTGCGGCACCGGCAGGCTGCTGCTCCCACCTGACGCGATGTGGGCCCACAGAGGTCCGCTCGATGATGCTCTCAAGCAGGCCATCGAGGCGCCTAACATCGCATTGGCGCCCAATCTGCCCTTGTTTGGCGTGCCGTCTAGGGCTACCAAAGCAGTGTCGATGCCCTCCTGATCTGACACCTCCATCCCGACGAGGACATCGTGAATCTCGCCGTTGACGTGGGCCACAGCCGAGGTCACTCCCTTGCCGGCCCAATCAGAGCCGCCGTCACGCAGCTCGACTGCTTCGTAACTACCCGTGCTGGCCCCTGATGGGACTGCCGCACGGCCTCGTAGTACACCGTCGACGTAACAGTCGACCTCGACGGTGGGGTTGCCGCGAGAGTCGAGTATCATGCGGGCCGAGAGGTCGCTGATAGCGCCACTCATTGATGCGGCGACCTGCCGCCCCCCTCTCAAGGTTGCGCTGTGTGGCGATTAGGCGTTGAGCCAGCTCAACCAGCGCGCGACTCTGCTCTGGACATCCGGGATTTCCATCTCGGAGCGGCAGCAGCGCTCCCAGCAGAGTTGCTCCTCAGTGGGGGATATCGAGAACAACTCTGCGCGGAAAAGCACGCCATCGTGCTCATTGCACTCGCAGCGGTTGTCATCGACGAAGCAGTGCAGCAGGTGCTTGGGAAAGTGCTGCATCTTGCCCTCAGACGGACTGCATCGCATAACGCTTCTCTCAAGGAACAGGAGGGAGTCACCTGTGCTCTGATCGACCTCGTGGCCGAGCACCTTGGAGCCAATCAGGAGCGACGCGACATCGACGTTGTACCACTCGGTCTGGGCGGAGGGAATGTCCAACTCAGAGACATCGTCGAGATACTCTTGGACACGGAGTTGCCCCATCGTCTCCTCCGCCGACATCGGACGTGGATTTACGCCATCCCATTTGAATACGACTTTTCGGCGCTAAAGCAAGATGGTACATTTTCAGGAAACAAAGTGGAATCAATTTGCACGCATTAGGAAGAGAACATACAAATAGAGGACTATTTTCGGCGCAACACGTGGTTGAAGTAGACAGTCTGGATAGAGCAATACTCTCGGTACTGAGGGACTCCGGGAGAGCTCCCTTCGTGGACATCGCAAAGCAAGTCGGAGTCACCGAGCGCACCGTTCGGACCCGCATGCGCAGACTGGAGGACGACGGTGTCGTCCGAGGCTACACCATCCGCGAGGCGGGCATCGGGCTGACTGCTCTGGTGCGCCTCAAGGTCGGCCCCGGCACTGAAATCGGTTCGCTTGCCGGGGAGTTTTCCACGTGGCCCGGCGTCGAGTGCGTATACGAGATTAGCGGGGATGCCGATCTAGTTGCAGTGGTGCACGTCGATGACACGGTGGCACTGCGCAACCTGCTCGACGAGATGTGGCTCGCAGCGCCGGGAGAGATAGGCTCTACGCAGACCGAGCTGGTGCTTGAGCAGTACTAGTCTGACTACATCTTCCACTTAACGGAACATCCGATGCTGTCGGTGCGTGGCCTGCCTACACTGCGCCCGGCAGCCATGTCGTCCATCGCATCAGCCAAATCCGAGGCCGAGGCGTGGGACGGGTCGCGCGGTGAGTCATCGAGTCTGCCGCGGTACGCGACCGTCCCAGAGGAGTCGAGTAGGTAGAACTCGGGCGTCCTCTCCGCCCCGTACGCGCGCGCAGTGTCTTGGTTGTCGTCGTGCAGGTAGGAGTAGCTCATCCCCCTACCCGCGCGCTTGACCATGTTATCCCACGAGTCTGACTCGTAGTTCACCGGGTCGTTCGAGTTGATTCCAACGAACCCGAGGTCCTCTGAGCGTGCCCTCTGAGCCATCGCCTCGATGCGAGGCTCGGAGCCCACCACGTAAGGGCAGTGGTTGCACGTGAACATGATGATGGCCCCGTTGGGACCTATGGCGTCACCCAGTGACAGTGCTTCGCCACCCACCTCTGGGTTGGCATTCGGCAGGTGAAAGTCAGGGGCGGGGTCGCCCGGTTCGATTCCTCTTGGAGCTGTCATGCGCCCGGAGGGTGGTGGTAAGCAGTTCAACCCTCTGTCGGCTGGCTCGGCTTCGGTGGGCCGGAGGTCCCCTTGCTCTCCTCCAGCCGGCGCCTCGCCAACCGGTGCTCCGGATCCACGTCTAGGACCCTTCTCCAGGCTGCTGCGGCCTCCTTCGTGTCTTCCGCCTCGTGCAGCAAGGTCGCAATTCTGACTCTCGCATCGATGTGGTGCTCGTCGTGTTCGGCTGCGTTTTCGAAGTCGTGCATAGCGTCCTCAAGTCGTCCGAAGTCTGTGTACAGAAGTCCGCGCTGGTACCACGCGTCTGAATGCGTAGGGTCGATTTGGAGGGTCTTATTCAGGGGCTTCTCGGCCTGCTCGGGTCTGCCTCTAGCAATCAGGCAGGTCCCAAGATGAACCAGTGCCATCGTGTGCTCGGGCCTGCTCTCAAGCAGTCTACGCAGCTCGGCCTCGGCCTCGTCCCAATCGCCGTTGCTCATCAGGACCTCCGAGCGACGTAGGCGCGCCATGTCGAGCTCTGGCCGGTTCGTCACTAGGTGATTGGCGTCGTCGAGGGCTGACGCTAGGTCGCCCTTGAGTAGTGAGGCAGAGCATCTGTTGAGTCGCGCACGTACGTGATCGGGTTCGCTGGCGAGCACCTTACCGAACAGGGATATCGCCTCCGACAGCCTGTTCTGACGGGCGGCAATCATACCTCTGATGAACGGTATCGCCGAGTGGTTATTGAGCTGGGTGGCGGCCTCGGCGACAAGGGTGTCGGCCTGCTCCAGACGACCAAGGTCGAGGCATAGCTGGGCCTCCTCCAGCGGGATGGAGGGGTGCTCGGGAATCAGTCTCCTAGCTCGTGTCAGTGCCACCTCGGCCTCGTTGGGTGCGCCCTGGTAGCGCAGGGCCCTGGATCTACCTAGCCAAGCCAGACCGGACTCCCTGTCACGGTCGATTGCGGCATCGAACGAGACTAGGGCATCGAGAAGAATCAACTGGTCGTGGTGTCCGGTGTCGTCGCGGTGGCTCTCACTGGCCAGTAGGTGGAGTCTGCCGTCCATGACATGCAAGGGAGCGATCTCCCATGATTCGGAAGGTGCCTCGTCGAGCACCTTGCGAGACCACTCACTTGCCCCTGCCCTCAGGAGAATCAGGCTCAGGCGGGCTCTGGCCTCTGCGTCCTCTGGATTGGTCTCCAGCCTCTCCTCGAGGACCGCCCTTGCCGCATCGAGCCTGCCGTCGTTCTCGAAGACCTCCGACTCGAGGATGACCCCGTACTCTCCTAGAGCGGTCGCACGGCGGATGCTCTGCAGGGCATCTTTGGTTCCCCCTTGATCGGCGGATAGTAATTTGGCCCGAAGCAACCACGCCTCGCCGTTGTCTGGATTCGTCTCAATCGCCTTCTCGACTGACTCCAGTGCGACTGGAATCTCGCCGAGCATGAGCAGCTTTGCTGCGCGCTCGATCCAGCCCGCGGAGGTCTCGGGCTCGGTCGCCCTCGGATCCACCTCTCGGTTAACCTCCCTCGCCCTCTCTACGATGTCCGACAGCTCAGCTGTCTGCAGGGTGGTGTCGAACTCGACTCCAAGACCTTCCAGCCTGCGCTGGTTGCGGGTGACCCTCTCGTCGTCGCTTCCGGAGAGCAGTAGGGCCTGCTCCTTGAGCACGGAGACGTCGTCCGGGTCGACGGCGAGCAGCCTCTCGAGGCTGCGATCGAGGGCATCCATGTCGCCTTCCTCCCTGTGAATCGTCGCCAAGGATCGCAGGGCGTCGCCGTCCTCGGCGCTGAGGCTGTGGGCGCGTCTGTAGAAGTCGGAAGCCCTGATGGTACGGTCGATGCCGTGGAACAGCTCACCGAGCCTGCGGTGCTCGTCCCCGGTCAGTTCGAGGTCCTCGGACTGCATCTCTGCCTCGTTGAGAATCGCATCGAGCCTCTCGACAAGAGGGAGCAGCCCCGCCACGACCTCCTTGTGACCGTCCTCGTCTGCCAGACCGGGATAATGAACTAGAATCGTCTTGGCTGCGTGGCTAGCTATGGCCACGGACTCGCTGGAGCTGACGTTGACGTCCTGCTCGAACAGCAGGGTCTCGGCCGACTCGAGAGACTTGTGGGCATCGAGCAGCCCCTGCATATCGGGGCTCTCGCTGAGCACGGTGTCGACCCCTCTCGAAAGCAGGTCGAGGCGTTGCGAGGTGTCAGAGAGGTCTCCCTGCAGGGTGCCCATCTTCTCCCTCATCCTTTCCCTCTGACGCAGCAAGGCCCGATGTCTGAGCCAGAGTGTCAGCAGGGCAAGTCCCAGCAGGGCGTACAGTGCCAATACGCCCAACGTAGAGTCTTCCATCCGGCCTCAGCGGACCTGTACGACTTTTGATGGCTTCTGCCATCGACAAGGCTCTCGCCGCCATTGTAGGCGGGACTATGTCCCGCCGGAGGATTCACTGTTGAGCGAATCAGAGGTCTTCGGCCGCGTACGCTTGCACACCGGACTTGCGAGTGACTTTGCCGACGGATCTGCCCAGCACGTTCTCGATGCCTGCGCCGGAGGCGAGGTCGAAGATGCGAGCGGTCACTTTGCCGCCGAATACTAGTCCTTGGGCACCGGTTGAGTCAGCAAGAGTTTCCTTGAGCTTGCCTGCCCCTATCGGATCCGATCCCGAGCCATCCTCTTGGACAATCACTGCTTGGTTCTGAGGTAGTCCATCGAGCATCTCTGCCCAGGCCTTGACCTCATCGGGAGCGGTGAGAGCCTCTTGGCCTCGTCCGACCGCGCGGTCGTCGTCCTTGTTAATCTCGGTCTTGATGCGGGCGACTACCTTGCCGGCTGTCTCCTTCTGAGACAGCGCCTTGGTCACGACTTTCATCTCAAGGTGCTCGACCTCTCGACTGGTGGGCGCGAACGCGACGTGCGTCAGTGACTTACCCATTTCGCCTTCCAGCTCCATGAGTAGCAGCTTGCCGCCGCGGTCGCCATCGAGGAACGCGGTCACCGTCTTCTTTGACGCGGCGAGCTCGACTAGTTCTGGCATTATGCCTGAACCCATCGTGGCTATGGCGTTCTTGATGTCGTACTTCAGCAGGTTGCGAACGTCGTTGCGGCCCTCGACGATGATTATCGCCTCGGACTTGGTCACGTTCGGACCAGCTGTCATTCCCTTGTAGTCGGCTTCCTTCCCCAGATTTAGGACTGAACGGACCTCGTCGAGGATGTTCTTCGACTCGTCGGCACCGGAGTTCACGATATCGAGTAGTAGCTCCTTGGCTCTGTCGATTACCGTGTCCTTCTTGACCGAGGTAATGTTCTCGATCTTCTTGACCTTGATTACCGCCTTGCACGGACCAATCCTATCGATGGTCTCGAGTGCGGCGCCAATCACGGCGGTGCTGACTTGGTCAATGGACGAGGAGAGTTGTATCTCCCCATTCACCTTGCCCTTGTTCTGGTGAAGGATAACGTCGACATGTCCTATGCGCCCGGTCCGCTGCAACTTCCTGAGTTGTAGCTCCTCGCCGAGGAGGCCTTCGGTCTGTCCGAAGATGGCCCCCACGACGTCCTTGCGCGCAACCGTTCCGTCAGTGCGGATGGTCGCGTGTATCACGTATTTTCCTTCTTTTGTCATTTTCATTTCTCCTTAGGCTCTCGGCCCCACTTTCGGGGCCTCGCTCCCGGTTTTCGCCAGTCGGCGGTTCGGTGGATGGGCGCGGTGCGCCCGCGAGTGTGGCAGAGTACCTGCAATCTGTGCGACCTACGAGCCCTTCATGAACGCTCCTATCGGTGGATTGGGTGATTATCAGATGAATGGGTTGCGCGAGCCATTAAGGGAGTCGCCTCCAATCGTGACCCGTGGAGACGCGACTGAGCGACTGTCTGGCGGTGTTCCACGGAGCGACTAGGATAGCGCTGCGGGACGGTCAGCTCTCGAACGGCGAGAAGCGGTTGCTGGTCAAGTTGGCACATGCGCTCAAGCTGGACGAGGACGAGCCTAGACAGGTCTATGACGCAGTGGTCGAGAACAGGGAGCCTGGTCGGGGTAGGCAAATCAGTGACCTCGAGATGATACTGGTCTACGGGCAGGTCCTAGAGGCGGTTTTGATCCACACCGACCGCTCTGACGACGAACTCACCTTGGTGGCGTACCTGCGCCGCGCCTTCTCCATCAGCGATGCCGATCACCGCTCGATAACTAGGAGCCTCGACCGTCAACTCGAGCAGACCATCCACCGCAACGTGCTGCAGGACTTCCGCATGCGATTGGACGACACCATGGACCGAATCGGTGGCATCTTCGACCGTCTCGGCTTCCAGATCTGAGGTTAAAATGGCTCATGAAGACGTTCTCGACGGCTTCCTCGCTCGTCAGCCGTCGAGGGTTCATCGTTCCGACAGGCGGCTTTCGCGGGTGGTTCGTGAGGCCTATCCGATTGGCGTTCCGGCACTGATCATGAAGTCGAGCACGGATAGATTGGGTGAGTCGGCTGGCTACTCATTCCATCTCGGCACCCCCGACGAGATGTTGCGCCTCATCGCCTCGTGGCTGCTAACGGGAGCCGGGGGTGACCAACGCAGGCTGCTGCGCCTCGTACAGCGACTGTGGGAGCGGCACGGGCGTGAGGACGTGGCTTTGGCAGCCCTGCTGCTAGCCAACCTTGACCATGCCGCTTTGGGGATCAACCCGTGGGCGGTACTGGCAGGCTGCACTAGGGGCAGTGAGCCGGCCGAGGCCCTGTTGCTGAGTATCGAGGAGATGCTGCGAGCTGGGCGGCCCATGCCAAGCGAGGAGATGCTGCTCGAGTGGAGCGGAGGCCGAACGGTGGACGCTCACATGGCTCTCCTAGTTAGTTACGCGGGATCGGTGCGTGGTCACACTGCAAGCGAGGAGTTGCTGGACCGCCTGGCGTCGATTGAGATACCGGATGGCGATTCCCTGCTAGGTCGAGTAATGCAGCGACTGCGGGATGGTCAAGCGCAGGACTGATGGGTGGGGACGCGCGCCGCGCGCCATGGTCGGTCGGCTGCTGCCCTCGGACAACCCCGTCGCCGAGCAGGTGCTCGAGTGGACGATACAACGCGATTCGCACGACATCAGGCAGCTAATGAGGTGGATGGAGACCAAGAGGTCGAGGAAGGACAGGGTCGTCTTGCTCAACCGCGCCCTCGACCTGATGGATGAAATCCAGCACGCTATGCGGCGGCTCGACGAGCTGCGGTGATGGCATGCGGGCACTGCTTCTGGCCGGAGGTCGCTCGTCGCGCATGGGTCGCGACAAGGCTCTCGTCGAGGTGGATGGTGAGGCTTGCATCGCCCGGGTCGCCATGGCGCTGGCCGAGGCCGGCCGCGAGCCAATTAGAATCGCTGTGGCAGATCCGGATGACATCGAGCTCTACGGAGCGGTCATCGACCCTTCCATCCAAGTCGAGTGGGTGCTGGACGCCGAACCGCACTCAGGTCCCATAGAGGCGATGATTGAGGCGTTCGAGGACCCGTTGGTGGATGAGGAGACCGTACAGCTGGCCCCGGTCGACGTGCCGTGGGTCAACTCCGCGCTGTTCGCGGGCCTAGAGGAATCGTTGGGCCCCTCGGACTGCCTCTCGATGCCCAGCGACGGGTTGTGGGCGCACCCCCTGCTGGCTCTGGTCCGACCCGGGGCGGTTGTCAGGCGGCTGAAGGGCGGGGACCGTCGACCGCTGCACGTCCAGTTCGCCGAGATGGAGCACTCGGTGATGCTCGAGGAGCCTTCGATGCTGCGCAACTTGAACACGCCCGAGGACCTAGAGTGAGATTAACCCGGAGCATATCCTGTCGAGGACATCCGGGTAGACCACGTGCTCTACCACCTTGACCCTCTCTTGCAGAGCGCCCTCGTCGTCTTCGGGACGCACCTCCACCTCCATCTGGGCCAGTATCGGCCCCGAGTCCACGCCCTCGTCCACCAGGTGCACGGTGCAGCCGGTCACCGTGGCGCCAGCGGCCAGGGCGTCGCGGTGGGCGTGGGCGCCGGGAAAGTCCGGCAGCAGCGACGGGTGGATGTTGAGCAGTCGGCCCTTCCATCGCCGGACGAACCAGGGCGAGAGGATGCGCATGTAGCCACTAAGCACCACCAGCTCCACGTCCGCGGCCTCAAGCTCGGCGTCCACGAGCTGTTCGTGGGTCACGCGTCGCTCTGCCTTCTCAACGTGCATCGGCAGCGGCACCCCGATGCTCTTGATGCCGGCGCCGCGGCCGTGCTGCAGACCACCGGCGTCGGTCTTGTCGGCGAGCACTAGAACGGTCCGGTGACAGCGCGGGGTCTGTTGATACCTGAGCAGGGCGGCCAGCCCTGAGCCGCCGCCGGAGATTAGTACAGCCAGTCTGACGGGATCCTCCTCCGTACCCGCTCTGGGCAGCACAAAGCCGTCGCTCATGGTGTCTAGGCGGGTCGGCGGGGCTTGAGAATTGGGGCGTGGAACGCAGCGGGCCGGACACCGAGATTTATGGCTACAATACAGCCGCCTTGAACCATGGAGCACTTGGGGACGATAGACGAGGTCGTCGAGAGGTATTGCGTTGCCAGTAGTCCTGCCAAGAGTCGTCTGTACGTCGGCCTCGGCTCACTGTTCCTAGTCTTCGCAGTCATTGGCGTCTGGGTCCCGGGATGGCCGACCGTATCCTGGGCCGTCCCTGCCGCGTTCCTGTTCTCTATGTCCAGCGAGAGGATGTTTCGTCTGACGCTGACCAATCGTTACTTCGGCTCAGCGATGTTCGACTACTACGCAACGGGAAAGACAATTCCGAAGCACGCCAAGTACGCCACAGTCGGGCTCATCGCCCTGATGGCTTCGATCTCGGCTTACTTCGTGTGGCTCGTCTCGACTAAAGGAGACGGTGTGCTGGCTGACCCATCCTCTTGGAACGGGGCAGACCCCGGTTTCGGGGCTGGTACTGTAATCCTCGTTGGTCTATTCGGCATGTGGTACGTGGGATTCAGAGTCCGGACTAGAGAGTGAAACATAGGGTACCCTATGTGTCGTTATATGGCATCACCCCGTCCCTCGTAACGAGCAAGGTGATGCCAAGATGGCAGAGATAAACTTCCATCCCGATGACCGGGAGATGTCCACCCTCGAGCTGGCCAAGAACTTGGGCATTGTGGTGTCCGTGCTATCGGTCTTCGAGGTCATGTTCTACGCGATGTTCCTGGAAGGGCAGGTCCTCATGCCCGTCCTCTGCGGCTTCCCTCTCGGGCTGATCCTAGTCGCCCTGCTGTGGCAGTGCGCGATGCACTTCTTGGGATACGGGACCATGGTAATGAACGGCAACGAGATAGTCCTCCGGACCCCTCGCTCGGGGAAGAGGAGCAAGAGCATCCTCGACCCCCTGGCAAGAGTCGTACTCGCCCCGATGGCCAAGATGTACATGCGCGACATGGACAAGGACGGTGACGGCAGACTGTCCTTAGAAGAGGTGCTGGATGAAATGGACGACTTAAGCAAGGCCGAATACGCGGAGATTAGGAAACTCTTCGACAGGTACGACGAGGACGGCGACGGCTACATCTCGCTAAAGGAGATGGAGGAATTCATCAAGCACTCCGAGGACAACTGGGCCGAGGACGAGGAGCCCGGAAACTGGTGGTCAGACGATGGCAATTAGGCCAAACAGAGACTACCCTATGATTCAGTGAAGGAAAAGTCGCTTGCCCGTGAACAGCATCGCCATTCCATGCTCGTTGGCCGCATCTATTGACTCCTGGTCTCTCATCGAGCCACCTGGCTGAACGACTGTGGCTACACCAATCTCATGCGCTGCGTCGATGCCGTCTCGGAATGGGAAGAACGCGTCAGAGACCATCATCGAGCCTGTGGCTCGCTTACCCGCTCTGTGGGCTGCTATCCTGACTGCCTCCACCCTACTGGTCTGTCCGGGTCCGACTCCTACGGTGGCGCAGCCGGCGGTGGTCCTTGCTACGAGGATAATCGCGTTGGACTTCACCTCGGCGAGCACCGCTGAGCCGAAGCGTGCTAGAGCGAGTTCCCCGGTGTCGACCTGTTTCTGCGTGACACACTCGACGGAGTTCCAGTCGATTCCAGGTGGGCCCTGCACCTGGGCCAACCAGCCGCCGTCGAGCTGGCGCACCCTGACCTCGTCGGCGCGCGGCCCGATTGGGTCGAGGGTGAGCAATCTGCGGTTCTTCTTGGTCGACAGGATATCAAGCGCACCCGGCTCGTAGCCCGGTGCTATCATGCACTCGAAGAAATGGTCGCCGATGGCCTCGGCCGTCGACTTCTCGACTGGCTTGGTGAAGGAGATGACGCACCCGAAAGCACTCTCGGGATCGCTTGCCAATGCGTTCTGCCATGCCCCCACTTGGTCCTGATCTACGGCTGCGCCACAGGGGTTCGTGTGCTTGACTATCACGCACGCGTGCGGCTCTCCGGCCACGTCGTCGCACAGCGAACGAGCGAGTCGTAGCGCGCCGTCGAGGTCGAGGTAGTTGTTGTATGAGAGTGGTTTGCCACCGTGCTGGACGGCTGCGGCCAAGCCGGAGGGCTCGCCCGCCGCTGGGTAGAACGCCGCGGGTTGGTGCGGGTTCTCCCCATAGCGCAGCTGCGAACCGGGGCCCGAGGAGACGTGGATGCGTGAAGGCACGTCGTGCCCGGCAAACCTGTTCTCAAGCTCGTTGGACACGGCTGCGTCGTAGGCCGCAGTGCTCTGGTAAGCAGCGAGGGCGAGTGACTGCCTTGTGGCGTTGTCGACCCCAGAGGGATCTCCGTTTGCGCCAGACAGTGATTCGAGCACAGAAGGGTATTGCTCGGGACTGGTCAGCACGATGACGTCGGAGTGATTCTTGGCAGCGGACCTGACCATGGTCGGACCGCCGATATCTATCATCTCGATGAGTTCGGGATTGCTGGCCGGCGGATCTCGGGCTGCGGTCGCCTCGAACGGGTACAGGTTGACGCATACCAAATCGAGAGTGCCGTATCCGAGCTCGGTCAGCGTCGTCATGTCATCCTCCCTGTCACGTCGAGCGAGTATCCCTCCGTGAACCGCAGGGTGGAGTGTCTTGACGCGTCCATCGAACACCTCGGGATGGCCGGTGGTCTCAGAGACATCAGTGACCTGGAGGCCTGCGTCCCTGAGAGTGCGTGCAGTTCCCCCTGTGGAGACCAGTTCCCAACCCATCCCAGATAGGGTACTGCCGAGGTCGACGATGCCGGACTTCTCCCAGACGCTGAGCAGAGCACGAGGTTGGGCCATGACGATGCGTGTGTACGGTGGTCTTGAATGGTTCGCGTGAGGCGTCCTAGTCGCCTCTCGCCGAGATGACTTGGTCTATCCTGAGCATGCTCATCGCGGTCTCGGTCGCTGACTCAAGGCCTTCCTCAATTACTGGCCTCGGGTGCCATACTCCCTCCGACATCCCCACTTCTCCATCGGGGGTTATTCCTACGAAGCCGTCGTTGTCCCTCGCCGCCCTCAACTCGAGTATTCGATCCAGCACGTCGCCGCCCGAGTTCTCGACCAGGGTCGCTGGAATTGTTTCGAGGGCGCGGGCGTAGGCGTCCATCGCGAGCCTTGCGCGACCTGGTTCGGCCTCGGAGGCGCGGCGCACAGCATGGGCCATGCGGGCGTGGATTGAGCCGGCACCGGGCAGTAGCTCGCCGCCGGCAATTGCCAATGAGGTCGCCCTGAGTGCGTCATGCAGCCCTCGAATCACCTCCTCGGTGCCGGTGTCGCCGCCTCCGCCGACCTCGATGGTGACTGCCCTCGGGCTCGGACAATCGTCAATCCTGATGATGTCCTCAACCTGGTCGGAGGCCTCGCGACGCTCCCAGACCAAGGAGCCGCAGACCCCCAAGTCATCGGCCTCGATGTCGAGAATGGAGTCGACGATGTTAGCCCCGACAGCGTCTGCGGCGTTGCGAATCTCCGACTCGTCGAGCTCGCCCACCGCCAGCACCTCGACACCGGCGAGGTGGTGTAGGACGTCCCTGTCAACCTCCCCCGTACACAGCACCACGCGAGCTCCGCTGGCTATCACAGCGTCAGCGATTGCCCGCTTGCGATCTTGCTCGGCGTCTACGAATGAATCGAGTTGGTCGGCGCTGGTAATCTGAATCTCGGCGTCTCGGGTCATCGAGCGGATTTTGAGGTCGCCTCCGAGCACCGCGACCTTGGCATCGCTAAGTCGATTCGGCAGGCTGTCCATCAGCACCCGGCGGTTGACCACAACGCCCCTGACGAGTCGTGAGTCCCGCATCTCACCGGTGCCGGTCTTGAACATCGCCACGTGCTCGGCGCCGGCGTCGTCGCGATTCGCTGCGAGGACGCTGAGAGCCTCGGTGATGATTGGAGAAAAGTGGTCGAGTGCTGCCTCGGCGCCCTTGCCGCGCAGCGCCGTCTCGGCCACCGCTGCTAGGCGCTCGTCAGACACGTCGTGTGTGTCGGCGTCCATCTGCTCTGTTGCCGCTGCAAGTGCAGAGCGGTAACCGTCTACGAGAGTCAGTGGATGTAGTCCCTTGCGCAGCAGGTTGCTGGCCTCTTGGAGAAGAGAGCCACAAAGCAGCATGGTAGTGGTGACGCCGTCCCCACAGCCCTCCTCCTGCGAGTTGCCCATCGAGACCATCATCTTGGCAGCGGGGTGCTTGACCATCAGCTCGGCGACTATCTTGGCACCGTCGTTGGTGACAGCGGTGGTGCCGTCGGTCTTGTACAGCATCTTGTCCAGTCCACGGGGCCCGAAAGTCGGCTTCAGGAGGTCGGAGAATACGCGTGCTGCGCTGATTAACTTGTCCTGGACGTCGGTGCCGCTGGTGACCTTCGTCTCCGGGTTGACGATGACTACTGGGGGCTTGCCCTCACCCTCGCTCATGGATTCGGGCGACCCTAGGGGTCGCCATGAATGCTTTGAGTCGGCAAATCGGTCAGATGCGAGGAGCGAATGGAGAATATCTATCCGAGTGGGGCGGTAGCCGGAGTCGTGCCCAGAACGGCTGTGCTACTCGTTTTCCTGCTACTCGCGGGGCCCCTAGGCATCCTCATCCCGGCTGCTTCCGGGCAGGTTTTTCCGGACATCACAGTCGAATGTGCGGGCAATGTGGAACTCGATGTGTCACCCGGGTCAAGCAGGACTGCGATGACAAGTTGTGAGCTTGAGAACAATTCAATGTGGGCAGAAGAGGTGAGTGTGGATATTGACTCGGAAGATTTGGATACAACCGGACCGGAAAGTGTAACCATAGGAGCCGGCGAAACTATGACGATTAATATCGTGATGTCTGCAGACCAAGATCAAGAGGCAGGTGATTACCTAGTCAATGTCTCGGCAGAAGTTACCTCAGCGGGAGGCGTGCCCGTCCCCGGTCTAGCTAGCGATGCCGATGAGATTGTAGTGACAATCGTCGAGTTCACCAGCTGCGACCACACTGTAGGGCAAGGAGGGGGTACTCTGGACGCCGGACAAATTATTTCATTCTCGGTTTCAATATCCTGTGATAGTAACACCGATTCGACGACAAAATACAGCGCGCGACTGGTAGACAAATCTGGTTCATCCGCATGGCCCAGTGGATTCGACGACCAGAGCCCACAGTGTGATGTGCTGATTCCAGATGGTGGCACCTCCGCTAACTGCCAGTTCCAGATTCTGACGCCTTCCAACCTAGATTCCACTTGGGAGGGTTGTGTCGTCGTGCTCGAGGATGGTGCTTCGGTTCCGAAGTCGTGCCCGAGTTCCAACTCGGTGAACGTCAAGGTCGAGCCCAAGAGCATCGGAATAGGCACCATAGATCTCACTGGGAACGACTCGGTGTTCGGAGAGTACGCCGACGAGGCGCCGGTAATCATCGGCGGTGTCGTAGTGGTCCTCGTGCTAGCGATAGTCATGTTCGTGGTTCGGCGGCGGCGCTCATTCGACGATTAGCACGTGCCACCTGAGCGACAGGGCACAAACTGCGGCGAGGAGAAAAGACTCTCCCTCGGGCCACCCGAAGGTGCCTGTGAAAACGACGTACTGGACGGCTATGAGAACGAGTGTGGCGGCTGTGTCCATCAGCATGCTGCGTCCGATTCCGGAGTTGTTTGCGATGTGTTCCCTGTTCTGCAGCGCAACCGCGCAGAGGGCCACCATGCCAGCCACCAGAAGATGGCCGACCCACCACCCTGCGGTGGCTCCGAATGCGTCCACGATACTATCCTGGAAGCCACCCAGCACCGGCGATGCGACGTCGACCATGCCCCTGCGAAAGGCAGACTGCTCTTGAATTAAATGACCGAAGCCCCTTACCGTGTCAACCCGAGCGAGGCCTGTGAGTGAGCACAGAACCCGTCTGCTGGTCGTCAAGGCGGCGATGACCGTCAACGGTGGCGCGGCGCGCGACCTGATGCGCAACCTGCCTAGCATCGCCGAGCGTTTCGAGGTGCGGTTCGCCTGCCTCAACCTGCTGGACTCGCAGCGCCAAGCTCTCCTTTCCAGCGGCATTCAGATTCTCGAGCCGTTCTACCAGTGGCAGCCCAAGGGAGGTCTGGTGAACGAGATTACGTCGGGTCAGGAACGTAGCGCAGCAGCGGCGTGGAAGGAACACGAGTCGGCACTGGCCGCCATCGAGTGGGCTGACGCAATCCACCTAACGGGTGGCAACGGGTCGATGGAGTTCCCAGCATTCGTCCCTATTGACAAACCCCTGCACCTGCACTTCCTCGAGTCAAAGCCTGGCATTCATGATGAGGTCAGCCACCTCAACCCGGACGGCAGCGGCGGCTGGAGGCCGTGGCTGATGCACCTGCTACAGAGCAGGCAGAGGGCGAGGATCGAGCGCTCCTTCCGCGGCTTCGCTGAGAATCAAGGTTGGAGCGTGTCGGCGAACTCTGAGTTCTCATCGGGTAACCTGCACCGTATCTACGGCATCAAGGGGGGCGTGCTGTACCCCTCAGTAGACCTGACCGAGTTCAGCCGCGAACCCTCTCACGGGGAGCGGGTCGCCTTCGACTCCCTAGGCATGGGAGAGGTTGGTTCGTACGCGGTCACGGTGGGCAGGCTCTCGCGGTTCAAGGGAATCTTCGAGGCCGTGGATCACCTAGTAGGAAGTGGTTTAGATCTGGTGGTAATTGGAGGAGGCAAGGAGAGCGAGAACGCTGCCCTGCGCGCCTATGGAGGTGAGGTTGGAGTGGGCGTCAAGGTACTTTCCGGTATTGACTCGGAGTCCATGCGGTCGGTGATGCGAAACTCCGCGGCGGTCATCGGTTTAGCGCATGGCGAGGCCTTCGGGCTGACGCCCATCGAGGCGATGGCCGTAGGTGTCCCACCCGTCTTCGTCGACGAGGGCGGATACACCGAGACGATTGTCGACCAACTCAACGGCAGGCTGGTGGAACGCGGGGACATCGAGGCTTGGCGCCGGGCTCTCGAACAAGCCCGCGACCCAGGCACCCGTGAGCGCTGGGCGCGCAACGGGCTGGCTCGCATAGAGGAACTCGGCCTCACCCCTGAGAGCCATGCCGAGCGGCTGCACTCAATCATCAACGGCGAGGTCTGACATGGCAGTCGAGGTCACTCTCGAGGATGCCGAGTGGATGGTCGGCCGGGCCGGGCTCTCCGGGGTGGCCTCGATGAAGCGCCTCCCGGGGGGGTGGGACAACTCGAACATCAGGCTGGATCTCATGGATGGCACCGGCCTCGTGCTGAAGATATGGCAGGCCCAGAAGAGCCTTGAGGATGTTCTAACCGTGATACAGCGCCACATCTGGCTAGATAGGCACGGCATTCCGACCGCGACTCCGATCGAGCTCGCCGATGGGAGCAGAATCGTGGTCAGGGATGGTGTCGCCTGGACCTTGATGCCGCACGTTGCCGGGGGCCACCTCGGCTCCGACCGAGCATCTCTGGAGAGTCTTGGAGCGACTATGGCCAGACTGCATGAGGTCCCTGAGGCAGAATGCTTCCCACGTGATTTCAGGATGGGTTGGCCGCTGTTCGAGCTCATGTACGAACTCGCCGACGAGACTGGTGAGTGGACCGATTTCCTAGTGGCTCTGAAGGAGGAGGAGAGTAGGTTGCGCGGGCAAATCCCAGACGATCTGCCTCGGGGGATCCTACATGGCGACCTATTTCCCGACAACGTCATCGGAGATGGTGAGGTTGCCGCCATACTGGATCTCGAGGAGGCTTGGATTGGCCCTCGAGCCTTCGACCTCGTGATGGCTTTCGTCGGCTTTGGATGGGATGCGGGGAAACCTGTCGGGGAGCGTTGGGACGCTCTCGTCTCGGGTTACGAATCGGTTCGCAATCTCACGGATTCCGAACGTGCTGCACTCGCTGTTCTGCATCGCTACGCAACGCTATCGATTGCTGCTTGGAGGTATTGGAAGCACAATATGGCCGAGCCCGGCACGGAACTGTCGGTCCGCTACCTCGAAATGGTTGATAGGCTCGGGGTGGAGTTTGGATTCCAGGTGGTAAAGTGAACGGCGTCATTCATTCCGTGAATGTCAGCGAAGAGGGGGGGGTCCCTAAGCTCCCCATCAGGGCCGCAATCGTACGCTATGAGGGGATGGAGGGGGACCACAACAGGTTCCGTGCCGAGAGGAAGGCGGGCGCCCCGGGCAGGGCAATCAATATCTTCTCCCTCGAGAGGATCAGGCAGCTACAGGATGAAGGGCACTCCATCGAAGTCGGATCGACAGGGGAGAACCTCACCATTGAGGGCATGGATTGGGACGCATTGGAGGTGGGAATGGTACTGAGGGTCGGCGAGGCGACCATCCAACTGAGTGAGCCGTGCGCCCCTTGCAACAAGATAGGGGATTCATTCGTGGACGGCAGGTTCGCGAGGATTGACCACGAGCAGGAGTTAGGTTGGTCGAGATGGTTGGCTTCCGTACTTGAAGAAGGAATGGTGAGCATCGGAGATAATGTCTCGGCCCTCAATACGGGTGAGGATTGATTTCTGCCGCTTCGCCATTCTGATATACGCCGGGGGGCTCGCTATTGCTCCAAGCAGAGGTACCCGAGTGGTCAAAGGGGCTGGGATGAGGTCCCAGTGCGTAGTGCTTCGCAGGTTCGAATCCTGTCCTCTGCACCACTACTCGCATCACGGTGAGTTTGATACCGACGCCTGCCCCCCATAGTGGTGTGCCGCGTGCTCGATTGGCCACCCTGATGGTGTCCTTGATGCTGATGGCCTCCGGGCCGCTTGATACTGGCCAGGAGCTGACCGAAGAGGTTCCAGACAGACGCTGGACCGACTCAAACGATGGCTACGGGCCAATCAACTACACAAACGAACATACTACTGCTACGATTACCGCCGAGGGTAGGCCTGCAACGCTTACTATGCCGGGGGGGCATGTCTACAATCAACCCCTCCCCCTAGTCGTCGCTTTGCATGGATACTCCAGTTCCGGATCTTTCAATGCGTGGTGGATGAGCCTGTATGATAGTGTCCACGAGAACGAGCACCTGCTGCTCACCCCAGACGGTTCTATGAACATCGTAGGGATGAGATACTGGAATGCCACCGATGCCTGCTGCAACCTGTTCAACACTGAAATGGATGATGTCAGCTTTCTCGAGGGGCTAATCAGCCAAGCCGTCCAGAACTACGGAGCGGACCCTGATGGAGTGGTGCTGATAGGTCACTCAAACGGTGCTTTCATGAGTCACAGAATGGCGTGCGACCGAGGAAGCATAATCGAATCAATCGTGTCACTTAACGGGGCGACATGGGATGATTTCTCCAACAACTGTCCCGACACTGGAAGGCCGAACATCCTGCATGTGCATGGTACTGTTGACAGCGTCATACAGTACGGTGGTGGGTCGATGTTCGGAGGAACGTATCCCTCGGCCCCCCAGTCGACCTCCTTCTGGGCCGACAGGTCGGGGTGTGACGCGACTTGGACAAACCTCGGCAGTATCGATCTTACCGACTCAGACGGGGTAGCCGAGACCGACGACCTTGAGCATCTGAACTGCACCGATGGGAACAGGGTGGCGCACTGGAGAATCAACAATGGGATTCACGCCCCCTCTCTGAACGATGAGGAATGGCCGAGCCAGACTCTGGGTTGGTCGTTGGAGGACTTCTCGCGTGACTCCGACGGAGACGGTTATCGCGACGATATTGATGCGTTCATCTACAACCCCAATGAATGGGCGGATGCGGACGGGGATAAGGTCGGGGACAATACGGATGAATGTGACAACGACCCGACTGGTTGGATTGACAGTGATGGTGACGGGTTCTGTGTCCCTAGTGACGTCTTTCCCAACAACCCCAACGAGTGGTACGATTTCGATGGGGACGGGACGGGAGACAATTCGGACGCTGACGACGACAATGACGGGGTAGCGGACTTCTACGACGACTTCCCATACGATGCTAACGAGACTGTCGACACGGATGGGGACGGTATCGGTGACAATGCCGATACCGATGACGACGGTGATGGTTGGGGCGATGAAGAGGATGCTTTCAGACTCGATCCAGAGGAACATTCTGATCTAGATGGTGACGGGGTGGGCGACAACGCGGATGACGATGACGACGGTGATGGTTGGACCGATACAGATGAGCTGAACTGCCAGAGCGACCCGATGAACGGCACCGATGTGCCCACTGACACCGATGGCGACTGGGAGTGCGACCTATTCGATGACGATGACGATGGGGACGGGGTCCCGGATTTGGACGACCAATTCCCGCTCGATGGGAGCGAGTGGGATGATAGCGACTCAGATGGTTACGGTGACAACCGCGATTTATTCCCTGAGGACCCAAACGAGTGGGCTGACGCCGATGGTGACGGGGTGGGAGACAACGGCGATGTATTCCCAAGCGACCCCGATGAGTGGGCAGACTCGGACGGAGATGGAGTGGGTGACAACGCCGACGCTTTCCCGGGTGATGCCAGTGAGACTCTGGACAGCGACGGGGATGGGGTCGGAGACAACTCGGACAGCTTCCCGGCAGACGACACAGAGTGGGTAGACAGTGACGGGGATGGGGTCGGAGACAACTCCGACGTCTATCCCGATGATCCATCCGAGTGGGTGGACTCTGACGGAGATGGAGTGGGTGACAACGCCGACGCTTTCCCGGGTGATGCCAGTGAGACTCTGGACAGTGACGGGGATGGAGTGGGGGATAATTCGGATGCTTACCCCTATGATGCGACCTTGTGGGAGGAAGAGGTCGACCGCCCACTAATGCTTCTAGGTGGCATAGTGGTAGGACTACTCGTCTTGGTGGCTTACGTCGGCCGCCGGAAATAACTTTGAAACTGTGATATTCTAGCAGTACACTGATTTAGAGACTCGTAAGGACCTCGTCCAGATGCTCCAATGTTGTGTCGATATCTTCCTCTTTCAGGACCATTGGCGGCTTAATCTTGATGACATTGTGATGCGGACCGTCCGTGGAGAGTAGAACTCCCCTCCTCCTCATCTCATTGACTAGCTGGCCGGCATCCTCCGTAGCAGGCTCCAATGTGCTAAGGTCGCTCACTAGCTCGAAGCCAAGGAACAGGCCGCGCCCACGCACGTCACCGATGATAGGATGCCTGTCCTGCAGTTCTACCAGGCCCTGCATAAAGCGCCCTCCGAGCTGCTCGGCTCGGGCCATCAGCCCGTCCTGCTCGATGCAGTCCATCACCGCCATTCCGATTGCGCACGACACCGGATTGCCTCCGAAGGTGCTGAACCACTCCATCTGCTCGAAGGAAGTCGCTATCTCGGGTGTGGTGAACACCGCTGCCATTGGGTGCCCGTTGCCCATCGGCTTGCCCATGACCACGATATCGGGTATCACGCCACTCTCCTCGAAAGCCCACATGTGCGAGCCGACGCGACCGAACCCGACCTGGACCTCGTCGGCAATGAGTAAGCCGCCTTGCTCGCGCACCGCCCTGCAGGCTGCTGCGAGGTAGCCTTTGGGTAGAGGTACCTGCCCGGCGCAGGAGAGCATGGTCTCGATTAGTAGCCCCGCGAAGCGTCCCGCTCCCTCAATGGCCGATCTCGCCTCGGCAGCGAAATCGACGCCTTTCCTACGATACGAATCGGGTATCGGCAGAACGTGGACCCATGGTTCGGGCTCGCCCTTGCCTCCCGGCCCCCTGAACTTGTACGGGCTGAGATCGACCAGCATCCCGGTGTGGCCGTGGTAGGCGCCCTCGACGACCACCATGTCATGGGCTCCGGTGTGAGCGCGTGCGATTCTGACGGCCAACTCATTGGCCTCGCTGCCCGAGTTGACTAGAAAGCCCACGCTGAGCGGCTCGGGTAGTGTGTCGGCAATCCTACCGAGGTACTCAGTGAGGCCGTCGTAAACGTATCTCGTGTTGGTGTTGAGTAGTCCCATCTGGCGCGCGCATGCCTGTGTGACTCGGGGGTTGGAGTGGCCCACGTGGCTGACGTTGTTGACAAGGTCGAGGTAGCGGGTGCCATCAGCTGCGTACAGATACTGCATGCTGCCGTGGGTGATGTGCAGGGGTTTGCCGTGGGCTATCGAGAGGGCTTTACCGAGATGCGCTTCACGCAGTCTGAGTAACTCGTCCAATGGGGTTCGGGTATCATTCGTCATCGAAGACCTCGATCTCGACGTTGCGCTTGACTAGGTCGGTGAACCTCGAGGAGTAACGTGTAGCACGCACGACGTGGTTGTCTATCCAGTGGTAGTTGCCTCCCCTCGGCTTGCCCATCAGAAGGGTGTGGTAGCGGAAGCCTTTCTCGTCCAACCAAGCCTCCGTGACTTCTCGATGTTCCTCAGTTCTAGCTGTGAAGAAGCATATCTGATGCCCCTCGCCGTGCCATCCGTTGATTGTCTCTATAGCATCGGGGTAGGCCTCGGCCGTAGCCATCCTGTGGGCCTCCTCGTTCGGGATGTCCTCGCCCACGGTGCCGTCGATGTCGATGAGGTAGTTCTTCACCCCCTCGGGAACAGCGGGGCTGATGTGCTTGCCCGACTCGTCGGTCTTGTCCACTAGGTCCACGCTTGCGAGCGGTGCTAAACCGTCCATAATGCCTCGTTCGTGCATTCCTGATTTCGGAAGTAGGTTCCCGGATTCCGAATCGTTCAAGTGAGGTATGTCGGACGGCCTGCCGTGCCAGGAGCATACGACAGAAGTCGGCGCGAGGCCGTTGTGAGGCGTGTTTCGCCCAATTTCGATAGGGCTCTCTCGAAGTACTTCGGCACACGGACCCCCGATCCCGTAGCAGCTCAGGGTGCCCACGACGCCTACGTGATGGCCCTCCGGGCGCACGGCACGGAGGTCGAGGTCCTAGACGCCTTGACAGACCACCCGGACTGCTGCTTCGTCGAGGATTGCGCGGTGATGATCGACGGGGTCGCCCTGATCAGCAACCTCGGAGCGCCCAGCAGGGTCGGTGAGGAAGTGGCTGTGGCCCGATACCTCTCCGAGGACTCCGAGATCCTGAGAATGCCTGAGGGCGCGACCCTAGACGGAGGCGACGTAGTGTTCTTCGACGACCGTTATCTGATTGGCCTGTCCACTCGGACCAACCGGGCCGGAGCGGACTTCCTGGCCGAGCAGGTGAAGTCGGAGGGTTTCGACTACGAGCTCATCGACATCCCGCTCTCGACACTTCACCTGACCACCGTGTGCTCGTCCCCGCGAGAGGGCACGCTGGTCGTAGCCGAGGGGCACCTAAACGAGGACCAGATAGGGCACCTCGCTGATGAAATCCTGTGGGTTCCGAACTCGGACACGTACGCGGCCAACACCATTGGTTACTCGGGTGACCGCGTGATTATCGCTGACGGGTACGCCTCCACGAGGCAGGTGATGCTGGACGCTGGCTTCTCAATTACCAGTGTCGACATGGACGCCATCAGACAGGCTGATGGTTCGCTGACTTGTCTTTCCGTGTTTAACCGGTGAAACAGCACAATACTGAAGGCCGTCTTTCCCCTAGCGAAAGCCATGCACATAGCAGGAAAGGTATTCCTAGGGCTGGGAGTAGTATTCCTAGTAATCGGGATGGTAATGGCCGGAGGGGGTCGAGACTCCCTAGGTGACGCAGGAGATTGGGACCCCGAAGAAAAGAGTGAATTTAGTGGAACCACAGGAAATTCGAGTTATAATTACCCTGGTGGAGAGGATAAGATTGTAATGGTTCGTGACAATGTTAGGTGTGATGAATTTACTATTACTATGACAAATGCAACTGGAGAAAATCATTTGAAGGGCGATTGTGAAGATGATGGAGAAAAACCACGGGGATGGGAAGACGATCCACCCGGATGGTATCACATGGCTTCAATCCACTCATGGGAGTATTCGAAGGGAGAATATAGTATTGAGGCGAGTGCAGATTACGAAATCGTTGATGTTTGGGAAATCCTGAAAGAGGAAGGAGGAGAAGCTGTTGGCGGAATTATGGGGATTCTGGGAGGAGTTGGACTCTCCGGCTGTGGGGTATGCTCCTTGCTCCTCGGAGGCATTCTGGCCATCGTGCTGAAGGATCCTAAGGAACCGACGCAGATACAGCAGCCTCCGACTGTCTGACCGAGGCATTGAACACGAAGCCGTCGGTCGCATGGGCGTGCGCTCGCGAAGCGGTATCGCCCTGCTGCTGGTCACAGTGATGATATCAGCCCCGCTCGGTGGCTGCCTGTTCACGGA
>ERZ724561.2-NODE-2-length-96272-cov-5.350970_pt1 | contig 96272 bp, 69 predicted proteins | sample MGYA00375855_ERZ724561 | MGnify/ENA primary metagenome ERZ724561 (study PRJEB28725, sample SAMN03264854) | marine sediment metagenome | biome: marine pelagic biome; feature: marine oligotrophic desert; material: ocean water | place: Pacific Ocean:North Pacific... | reverse complement strand
AGCCCGCGCATCACTGCGATTCCGCCCTTTCGGCCCGTAGGGCCGTCGTTCTGAGAGGGGAACGTCAAACCAACTAACCAACCGCTTGATATTCCCCAAGCCGTTCGCATTCACCATGAACCGAAGCCCGAGGGCTGCAATTCTAGTGCTGTTGATGATGCTTAGCTCAGGGTGCCTAGGCGCGGTGGACGACCTCGAAGACATAGAGGATGAGGTGATTGACCCCATCCTCGATTGGCTTGAGGGAGAGTATCCTCGTTTGGACCTGCCAGACCGTGAGCGCACTTCGCCGACACTCGACATCTACAACGAGTGCGAGAACTTGCTCGCGGACCTTCAGGATTCGATATACAACGAGATGTTGGTCTCTCTGGACCAGCAGGCGTACTGGCACTGGGCCGCCCCGGTCTGGCGCGGGGGTGGAGTCTGGATTGAGGACGACGTAGCGATGATGGATGGGGCGCCCGAGATGGCGGCCGACGAATCCGCCGGTTCCTCGGATTCAGACAGTGGAGGGAGCCGCGAGGGCGAGTACTCCGGCACCAACAATCAGGAGGAAGGCGTCGACGAGGCCGACTTCCTGAAGACCGACGGCTACCACATCTACATGCTCAACGGTAACTTGCTGGTGATTATGGGCGTCCCCGAGTTCGGGGAGCTGACCCTAGAGTCCAACATGAGCGTGCAGGGGTATCCGATGCAGATGATGCTTGATGGAGACAGAATCGTCATCGCTTCCTCAATCTCCTATTGGAACCTCCCGACCGACGACCCCCTGAGGGAGCTGATGTCCGAGGAGGTCACAGTGAGCTACCCTGGCGAGGAGGAGTACTCCTACACCTACACCCGCGTCCAGAATCTAGTGAAGTACACCGTCGTGAACATCTCTGACAGGACGGCCCCTGAGGTGGAGCGTGAACTCTACATCGAGGGCAACTACCACACTGCGAGACTGGTCGACGGAACGATGCGCTCTGTCACCCACCTGTGGACCTACATAGAGGGCATGCGCACCTGGGTGTACCTGCCCGAAACCTACTGGGAGTCTGACAGCGACGAGGAGAGGATGGAGATCTGGAACCAGAGCATGGAGGAGACCATAGCTGCCAACCAAGCCATCATCGACGACCTCACGCTCGATGACTTCGCCCCGCACATCTACGAGGTGGGGGATGACGGCTTGTTCCAGCACCCAATCAGCTCGGGTGACTGTGATGAGTTCTCAGCCAGCGCCGACAGCGCCGGTCGAGGCTTCACGACCATCATGACCATCCAGATGCTGAGTGACGACTCTGAGATGGAGGTCGACCACATCACGTCCTCGTGGGCCCATGTGTACGCCTCACAAGACGTCATGGTGCTCGCAGAGCCCGCAAACGATTGGTGGTGGTTCTGGCGCAACTTCGGCTGGGATGACGCCACCAACATCCACGTATTCGACATCAGCGACCCCACCGAGACTACCTACGTGGCCTCCGGAAGGGTCGACGGCACAGTGCAGGACCAGTTCTCCCTCTCGGAGCACAACGGTGTCATCCGCGTCGCCACCACCGAGGACGCATGGGGCCGCTGGTGGCTCGAGACCGAGGAGTGGACAGGACCGACCAACAACGTGTTCACACTCGTGGCCATGGAGTGCATGATACCCGAGGGGTGCGATGGAGACTCCAGCGAGATGGTGCAGATCGGTCACGTCGGCGACATCGCCGAGGGCGAGCGCATCTGGAGCGCCCGCTTCATGGGCGACCGCGCCTACCTAGTCACCTTCCGCAACATCGACCCTCTATGGGTCATCGACCTGACCGACCCGACCGACCCGGAGATACTCGGCGAGCTCGAGGTCCCGGGCGTCTCGACCTATATCCACCCGGTCGACGCGAACACCCTGCTGACGATTGGCATAGGGCCAGGGGAGGACGGACTCGGACTCGACTGGTCCATGACCCAGGTATCCCTTTTCGACGTCAGCGACCCCACCAACCCGACTCTAGCAGACTCGCTGCCGCTGTCTCCTGCATACGAGGAGGATGGGTGTGATGAGTGGGGATGCGGCTGGTCGTGGTCCTACTCCGAGGCCACCTACGAACACAAGGCGTTCACCTACTGGGCGCCCGAGCAGCTGCTCGCAGTCCCACTCTCTACCTACCGCTATACCTACGACGAGGTCATAATCGACGGCCGGACCTACACCTACTCCGGCTACGAGTTCGTCTCGACGCTCGAACTCATCGACGTGGATGCCGAGAACGGCACGCTATCCACCCACGGTATGGTCAATCACTCGGAGTTCTACAATGAGGACGGCCTGTCCGGGTGGTGGGGCGGCTCGACCAGCATCCGCCGCTCGATATTCATGGGCGACTACATCTACGCCTTCTCGGCGGCCGGCGCCTCGGTCCACAGGACCGACGACCTCGAGCCCATGGTCGAGCTCGATATCCCCGGCCACGACCAACCTGAGACCTACTACTACGAGGAAGGGGAAGGTGATGAGTCCACGGACCCGGATACTTCTCCGTCTGATGGGGACGACCCAAAGGAAGACGAGGACTCTGCGACAGTCGAAGGCTGATTATGAGAACTCCAATGCCCGCCCGGCAGACCCGGGAGTGGCCACAGCGCTACCGCGCAGTGCGCCGTCTGCGTCACGCGAGTGCACCACCGCACCGTCGACTATGGTGAGCATCGGCCATCCGGTCAGCTCCATCCCGTCGAGGGCAGTCCAACCCACTCTCGTCCAGGTGTCTGCGTCCCCGAACTCCCGGCGAGACTCCATGTCGACGAGAATAAGGTCCCCGTCCATGCCCTCGGCTAGCCTGCCCTTGCCCCTCATCCCATAGACCCGGGCTGGTCCCTCGCACATCCACCTCGCGACGTCGGGCACGCTGCACCTGCCGTCTGCCGCGTGCGTGAGCATCAGCGGCAGCGAGGTCTCGACCCCGGGCATCCCGGAGTGGGCCTGAGGGAACCCCAGCTGCTTGTTCTCGAGAGTGTGCGGGGCATGGTCGGTGGCGATGCAGTCGATGGTGCCGTCCTTGAGGCGACGCCACAGGGTCTCACGGTCCTCGGCGTACCTGATGGGCGGGTTCATCACCAGTCTGGTGCCGCGCTCGTCCACGTCGCTATCATCGAAGGTGAGGTGCTGGGGGCAGACCTCGGTGGTAATCAGATCGCCCTTGTTCGCAGCTAACCAATCGGCCTCCAAAGCACTGGTCAGGTGGAGGACGTGAAGCCTGTGCCGATGGTCCTCGGCCAATTTGGCCGCCCTCTGGGTCGCAATCATGGCGGTCTCGCTGTCGCGCCACTCGGCGTGGGCCGCGACATCTGTCCTGTGAGCGAACTCGGGCTTGCGCGCGTTCAGCCTGTCCTCGTCCTCCGCGTGCACGGCGATGATGCCCGCAGTGCCAGCGAAGATGTCCTCGAGGTGCTGCTGCTGGTGTACCAGCAGGTCACCGGTACTACTCCCCATGAACACCTTGATGCCGCAGATACCCGCAGTGGGCGAGGGAGCGTCAGGCGTGCCCACCGCCTGCTGCAGGTCGGCTACGTTGTCGGGCGTGGCGCCGATGAAGAATCCGTAATGGTTCACCGCACTGCGAGCGGCAGAATCTAGCTTGGCACGCATCGCGTCCAGCGAGGTGGCGGCAGGGACGTTGTTGGGCATGTCTAGGAAGGCGGTGACGCCCCCGGCCGCAGCGGCCCTGCTGCCACTACCGATGTCCTCCTTATCGGGCTGTCCAGGCTCGCGGAAGTGCACCTGGGGGTCGATTGCGCCGGGGAGCAGGTGCAAACCCTCGCCGTCGACCACGGTCTCGCCGTCGAACGGCTCCAAGCCCCCTCCTGGTGCTATGGAGACAATCTTCCCTCCGGCCACCCGAAGGTCACCGTGAACGACGCGGTCACCAATCACCATCGCCGATTCGCGAATCAGTAGGCCGCCGCTCACACTCTCACCTGAAAGGCTACGGCGCGAGAAGTCCCATGACTGTTCGTACGCGCACTCATCCTTCCACCCGTCCGAGGTGCTGTTCATATAACCAACCGTAGACCCAAGTGCATAGCGGGTTGGAGTAGCCAGGTTATCTCGTCGGGCTCATAACCCGGAGACCGGTGGTTCAAATCCACCACCCGCTACCACGTCGAAACACAACTGAAAGTGAAAATCGTTGCACTGAGAGCAAACGACGGTGTGAAGCACTTTCAACCGCCGATGGGGGTCAATCGTTTGTTCATATACTATCGAAGTCCGATGGTAGTTGTAGAAAGGTGAGAGAGATGACCAAGAAGACAGCAAGCGAGAAGGTCGAGGAAGAGAAGATAGTGATTGATGTGGACGAGCCCGTGAGCACGGTGGAGGATCTACCTGGAGTAGGTCCTGCTACGGCGGAGAAGCTCCGCGAGGCGGGCTTCGAAGAATTGCTTGCTATTGCAGTGATGAGTCCCGTAGAGCTGGCCGAGCAGGCCGAACTGGGCGAGGCCGTTTCAGCCAAGATTATTGCCGGAGCGAAGAAGATGGCCAACATAGGTGGCTTCATCAGTGGTACAGCCCTTTTGGACAAGCGCCGACAGGTGCAGAAGCTAACATCAGGCGCTTCGTCTCTGGACGAGTTGCTCGGTGGCGGCTTCGAGACCCAGGCAATAGTCGAGGTCTACGGCGAGTTCGGCAGTGGTAAGACCCAGATTGGCCACCAACTCGCCGTCAATACAATCCTGCCCTTGGAACGGGGTGGATTCGACGGCGAGGTGTTCTACATCGATACGGAGGACACCTTCAGGCCCGAGCGAATATCGCAGATGGCAGAAGCAGTTGGAATAGATCCTCAGGACGCACTTGACAGAATACATGTAGCGCGGGCATACAACTCGGCTCACCAAATCCTACTCGTCGATGAGATCAAGAGAATGTCGAAGAACATCGAGGTCAAACTAATCATCGTCGACTCGCTGACCAGCCACTTCCGTGCCGAGTACATCGGGCGCGGTATGCTAGCGCCTAGACAGCAGAAGCTCAATCGCCACATGAAGGAGCTCAAGCAGCTCGCAGATATCCAGAACGCCTTGGTTCTGGTCACAAATCAGGTCATGTCGAAGCCTGATGCCATGTGGGGAGACCCGACGAGAGCCATTGGTGGCCACATCGTCGCACACGCCAGCACATTCCGCTTGTACCTCAGGAAGTCGAAGGGGGGCCGACGCATAGCCCGCCTAGTGGACAGTCCCAACTTGCCTGATGGAGAAGCGGTCTTTACCGTGACAACCGAGGGCCTACGGGACTGATTCCCGTAGGCTCCTTGGGTCCGAAAGGCCTGGTGTGCCTCTGAACCACTGCATGAACAGGGCAGTGGATATCGCGTAAAGCACCGCCATCACGACGAATGGTGTTCGGAAGTCGCCCCCACTCATCAGTACGGCGCCCAGATATCCGCCGACTGCGGCCATCGCGCTTCCGAACAAGCGCGAGATGCCGATGTACGTGGCCCTCTCAGTCGGATGCAACTGACCCATGCTGAATGCCTCGAAGGCGGGGCCTGACATGTTGAACAGGCTAGTTCTCAGGACCCATGCGAGGCCTGCTAACGAGACCACGGTCTCAGGCGTAGCTAGCTCAGGCGCGAACCCAATCAGGAGGATGAAAGGTATCGCTGCGAAACGCGTCCACACGATGGTCGCGACTTCACCCAGTCGCTCCACCACCAGCGGGACGGCGAAAGCCCCTATGGCCAGAAAGAACGAGCCTGCTGCGAATACCATGCCGATCTGGTGCTCGTGTGCGTGCAGGTCGTAGTGGAAGAACACATTCGCGAGCCTAATCACGAACCCGCCTCCCAGAGATAGCAGAGTCCCGATGACCACGAACCGGTACACCGTCTCCGGGCTGCGCACGCCCGAGAACCACCCGCTCCTCTCCTCTTGTGCGACCTCCGCTCTGGCCTTGGTCACCTCCTCCGAGACGTACCGCTTGAGCATGATTGCGGGTATCAAGGACAGGAACCACCAGGCTATGCCGATATGGACTGCCCACCTGTACGCCTCGACTAGAGTCAGACCCTCAGAGCCAATCAGGTACTGGGGCAGGAACCCCGCGATTAGCGCCCCTACCATCGCCGCCAGTGTGGCGAGCCCCTGCTCCACGCTGAACAGGTGTATGCGCTCTTCGGGCTCTGAGTTCTCCGCCATGAACGGCGACTCCGTTACGTGGTGAAGCGCGCTGAAGCAGGCTGAAATCGCCGAGAAGGCCAAAATCGCGTTGGCGTCCGTGGACATGATGAGTATCAGCGCGCACGCGGCTCCACCCCCGTCACCTATGATGAAGCCCCACTTGCGGTCTATTCGATCGGCGAGCCTGCCCGCAGGAATAGATGCCAGCGAGCCGGCGATTCCCAGTACGGCGATTCTTATTCCGACAAACTTGACATCGAAGCCGACAGCCAGTAGGTAGAGATTGAACAGCACCTCCCACGCCCCGTGGATTAGGTCCATCCCGATTACGTGCAGGAGATACAGTCGGGCATTACGGCTGAATTGCCTCAGTCGGCCGAAGTATCCGACCTCTGTGACGGCCTCCACACTTCCACCGCAGCGTGCTAGGCCGTGGGCGGCAATATACTACCGGTCAGGCCCCAATCTCCACCATCGCCACGCGCAACTCACCGATTAGCGACGCGACGTGCCCCTCATCGAAGCCGAGGTCCAGCCCGGCCGCCTCAAACAGTTCCGGCAGTGGCTTGGTGTTGCCCAACTTCATCGCCCTAGCATAGCGGGCTAGGCCATCTTTGGAATCCCTGCGGTGGTGCTGCCATAGCTGAATTGCTCCGAGTTGGGCGATGCCGTACTCGATGTAGTAGAACGGCACCTGAAACAGGTGCAGTTGGCTCTGCCAAGAGGTCTCCTTCAGTTCATTGAAACCACTCCAGTCGGTCCTCGGACCGAACCTCCTCCTCAGCTCCAACCAGTGCTCCGATCTCTCCTCGTGGGTATGCCCGGGATTGGCGTAGACCCAGTGCTGGAAGGCGTCTATGGTGGCCATCCACGGCAGGAAGCAGACGATTTTCTCTAGGTCCTCCAGCTTCGCCCTGCGGGCGTCCTCGTCGCCGTAGAACTCACTCCACTGGGGCTGACTCATCAGCTCCATCGACATCGAGGCGACCTCGGCGAACTCGATAGGCGGGTTTCGGTCCCCGATTAGCTCTAGGTTCGAGCTGTAGCAGGAGTGGAACGCGTGCCCGGCCTCATGCAGCATCGTGGACAGATTGTCGTGGGTGCCAGCCGCGTTCATGAAGATGAACGGAATTCTGGTCTTCTCCAGATTGGCCTGGTAGCCACCCGGTGCCTTACCCTTCCTACTCTCGAGGTCGAGCGAATTCCTCTCCCTGAGCATATCGAACATCCCCCCCAGCTCGGGTGACATGCCGTGGAAGACGTTCGAGCAGCCCGAGATCAACCTCTCGACGTCCTCGAAGGGCGCGAGCGGAGGCCTTCCGTGGATGTCCACGCCACCACCACTCTTCTCTCCGACGTCCCACGGCCGCAGAGTCGCTACCCCGAGTGCCTCGCGACGCCTCTCTTGGAGCTCGTGCATCATGGGGACGCAGACGCGTTCTATCGAGTCGTGAAACTCGAGGCAGTCGTCAATCGAGTAGTCGTATCGGTGCTTCGCCTCGAAAATATAGGGGCGGTAGTCATCGAACCCGGCGTTCAGCGCCATCTGGTGGCGAATCCGAATCAATTCGTCGTAGATTCCCGAGAGCCTCTCAGAGTCCTGCCCCATCCTCTCGACCACTGTCCTCCAAGCCGCTTCCCTGATGCTGCGATCGGTGTTCTCGAAGTACAGGGCCATCTGGGAAAACGTCCTCTCCTCGCCATCGAACTCGACCGTCATGGCACCTGTGATGGTGCTGTGCTCGGTCTCCAGTTTGGCCTCCTCGACTTGCAGGGGGATGTTCTCCTCGCGGAAGATTGCTATGTCGGTCAGTATCCGCTTGATCATCAGATCGTGGCGAGGAGGCAGTTCGTCTAAGGCAGGGTGCCCGGCAAGCCTGTGGTTGAACGCGTCGGCGAACTCAGACAACTTCGGCTGCACGTTCTCGATGAAGTCTAGGTAGGCCCTCCTCTTGTCCTCGCTCTCGGTGTCGCAAGTCATCGCGATACTCAGTAATGTACCTGCCTCGGAGACGTGCTCGGCCAGCGTAGAACCGTCCTTAATCAGAGTCTCTAGGCAGCCCGAGCAATTCAGTTCGCGACTCAGCAGGTCGTTCGCGTAGGGCTCGATGTTTACCCACTGGGAGGCATCGAAATCCTCGGTGATGAAAGCGGAGCCCAAACTCCCACCTCAATCGCGAGCCGGCTTCGGGCCATCTGGCAGAGGCCCTTCCTCGCGGCTCCACTTGGCGCACTTCCACTCCTCGGCAGAGTCGATGACCTGCTGCCGAATCAGCTCCAACTCCGGGTGCTCCGGGTTGTGCTCCCCTATCCAGCAGGCTGTGCAGTATCTCTTGCTCTCGAAGTCCACGAAGTTCCCCGGGGTGCAATTCACCTTGCAGGTGACGCAGCTCCTGAAGCCGTGAAACTTGGCCATCTCGCCCGAGCGGTCCTCGGGCATCTCGCCTATGAGTTTGACCCCAGAGGGGTCAATCTCTCAGATGTCGGCCAGGGCGGTGTGTAGTAGGAACGCATCCTCCTGCCCCGCCGCCTCTATCGTCCCCTCTGTCTCGATGGCACCCAATCTCAACAATCCCGTCTCACTAGGAACCGGCCTGCGGGCCAGTAGACTCGCTCCGAGGTGCTCCATAAGTCGGTCGGCTTCGACCTCGTTGTCTAGGTAGCTGGTGCGGGGCAACTCCATCTGTCCGAGATCCCCGCCAATCGCCGTTTCCGGAAGATGGACTATCCAAGCCGACTGATCGCCACTCCTGATTCCGGCCCGCTCGAAGGCGGTGCTAATCTGGTGCGTGCCCGATATCAGCCTCAGGAATTCGGCGTCACAGGTCCTCGCCACCATACGTCCCGACTCTTCCAGCCTTCTGAGGGCAGCCCAAGCCGCCCACAGTCGAACCTCGCTGCAAGCGGCGTCGTAGGCTAGGAGCAGCCACCTCTCGCTGGGCCTCCATTCACTGAACACGGCGACCGTCTCGCCGACTTCGACCAGCGGCTCGGGGAAGTCGATGCCCCAAGCCGGGAACCACGGCATAGAGGAGGGGCCTTCCATGCGCCGCGATGGCCTCCCGTTGAAGAAGGGTCTCTATCCGGAGCCGCGCCTGATGGCCCGCCCAGCTGTCGCTACCAAGCCGTCCACTAGCCGTGGACTCCATCCACGTAGGTCGGACAGCTTCTGCATGTCACGTTCCGTGAGGGCGGCCACGTCAGCGGCGTTGGACACTCCTAGGAGATCCACCATCTGCCTGGCTCTGGCTCTGCCGACGCCACGCAGCGCCACGAGGCCGAGAAGGTCGGCCTTGCACCCGTAACGCACCCTGCGATGAATCTCGTCAATTGCCTCAACCAGCGTCCGATGGGCGTTGCTGCTCATCGAGGAAAGCTCCTCGTCCTCGGCCAGAATCCTCCTAGTCGCGTAGAGCAGCCACTCGGCCAACTCCACGCGTCCTCGCAGGTCCCCCGGCTGCACCCCCCAGTCCTTCTCTATGCGCTCCACACGAGCCTCCTCGGCCCAAGATTGCAGAACCAGCACACCCTTCATCCGACGCTCCTCATCGAGGTCTACCGCCTGTGCCAGAAACTCTCTCTCGTGACCGTGCAGCGCGGCCTGGATGGCATCGTAGTCGCCCTTCCTCGGCCACAGCGGTAGGAAGTCAGGGGTGCACGATACGAGATGCAGGAGGCTGAGGGGTGAGACTTGCCCGTAATCGTCCTCTCCCGTCAGAGTGGCCATGGCCTTGGCCAGACCATCACGTATGATGCGCCCGGATATCGGGTTGAGGTACAATTGGGCCACCCTCTCACCGAGGTGGGTGGCGCTGTAGGACATCGAGGCAGACTCGGGAGGGTCCGCCTCAAAGGAGTCGTGCATGCTGGCCTTGCGGAAGCCGAAGATAGGGGGGCCGCGACGAGGCCTCTCACCATTCCTCCTGATTGGTTCGGACGCGACATCCAAGCCCTTCACCTCGGTGGCCGAGTCGACCCACGAGGGCATTTCGTCCTCCCACTCTTCAGGCTGCTCGACAGGAGGCTCCTCGAGAATCCTCGCCTTCACTTCGTCAGACTCGCCGAGTCTGTCAACCATTCCATTAGATGCCAGCCAACTGACGACGTCATCTATCCTCGAGGCTAGGGACTCCGAATCCAGTTGCCTTGCTAGGAAGGTCTTGGAGAAGAACCTCCCAAGTGCGTCCCTGTCTGTAGTTCCTCCCGTGGCAATCATGGATAGGACGTGAGTCAGCAGAGCAGGGTCCTCCTCGGCCCTCAGTGCATTTGGATTGGCGAGCTTGGAGGTCACCTCCTCGGGCTTCCCGTGCAGGTAAAGATCCACTAAGCGAACCTCCTCGTCACGACCTTTGGCAAGCAACCAAGCATCGCCGACATCATCGTACTTGGGCCGCCCCGCTCTACCCATCATTTGCAGGACCTCGAGGACCGGAAGAGGCATGGTCATGCCCGCCGCGGCGCTCCATCTTCTGTAGTCCCTGACCACGACGGTTCGGGCAGGTAGGTTGACCCCCTGTGCGAGCGTGGGAGTTGCAACCACGCAGAACAGGTCACCACTCCTGAACGAGTCCTCGACGACACCACGGTGCCTACCGGTCAGGCCCGCGTGGTGGAAGGCTACGCCCCCCCTGAGGGAAGTAGCCAAGGAGCTGACCGAGGCAGATGCCTCACCCCTCCCGAGGAGTCCGGCAGCGATCCCTTCCCATCTGTCTATGACATCCTGGCTGACGTCCAGTCCCCCATCGACCAACATGCGCCTGATGTGCTTGGAGAGCTCGCGAGCCTCCTTCTGGGCGGAGGCGCGCGAAGACACGAAGACGAGCAGCTGACCTTCGTTTCTGATGGTGTCCTGGAGTATGGCTTGCAAAGGTCGGGTGGTTTTGCCCTCGAGCGCCCTAGCCTCGGGCGCTTCCTCGGTCCCTTGGCCGTCGACCCGGTGCACCTTGGCCTCCAGTCCGGTCAGGGTGCCGTAGCGCAGTGTGACGGGTCGCCACTCCGAGACCACCAGCTCGGAGTCGAGCCACTCGGCCATCTCGTCGGCGTTGCCCACCGTTGCTGATAGTGCGATGATCTGGGCCTCTGGCCTGCTATGCCGGATGCGAGAGAGTAAGACCTCGAGGGTCGGCCCGCGGCCCGGGTCGTGCAGCAGATGAAACTCGTCACTCACTACTATGCCGACCCTGTCCATCAGTTCGGATCGGGTGCGCAGCAGTGAATCGAGCTTCTCGCTGGTGCATACGAGGATGTCCGCCTCCTCGAGCATCCCGGTCTCGCCCTCCCTGTCGCCAATCGCGAGACCCACCCGCAGACCTACCGAGGAGGCGATATCGCGCAGCTCGCGCGCCTTCTCGCTGGCTAGGGCTTTCAGAGGGACCACGTACAGGGCGCGAGCGCCCTCCAGGTCGCTTGTCAGCCGATGCACAATCGCCAGATACGCAACCAGCGACTTGCCGCTGGCCGTCGGTATCGTGAGCATGACGTTACGACCCGACAGCGCGTGCGGTAGAGCCTCCGCCTGTGGAGGAAAGAGCTCCTCTATACTCCAATCCTCACGGAGCATCGACACGACCCTGTCGTCCAGTCCGAGGTCCTCGAGCCTGCTTGGAGGAGGCCCTGCCGATTGGGTCACGTCACGTCTTCGATTCGGCCGTTCTAAAGGATGCCGTGGGCAAGCCACTAATTCCAGCGATGGAAGGCAGGATGCCCTTCCTTTACGGCCACGAATAGACCCTCTCCGGTTGCACAGACCTCGTCGCCGGCTCGCAGACTCATCAGCACCTTGGCCCTGCCTTCGCCAATTTCCTCGATCTCCGAGCTTATTCGCAGAGTGGCCCCGTAAGGCGTAGGCCTCCTGAGCTTGATAGAGTACGAAGCGGTCACGGTGCAGGGCGGCTCCGATTCCCCTAATAGATCCATCAGAGCCACCGCCGCGGTCCAATTACCGTGACAGTCCAGCAGTGTGCCGATTATCCCCCCGTTAATCATGCCCGGGAAGGCCTGATGCTCGGCCTTGGGAGAGAACTCCATCTCCAGACCGCTCTCGCTGCGGAACGAGCGGATTCTCAGACCATCCTCGTTAGCCGGTCCGCAGCCGAAGCAGATGCTGTTGGGCGCGTGCTCCTCCTGCACCGAGACCCCTCTTTGCCGCATATGGCCGGCTGAGGCCCCTCTAGGAATTGAAAATTCCTAGGGATTTACCGACGCATGCTCTTAATCGGGGGACCTTTTCCGTGAGATGGTGCCAGACGTGGGTTCGGGTTCGAAGGATGACGACTCCATCGAGGGAGCGGCGCCGAGGCCCAAGAGGCGACGGTCGCAGCCGCTGAAGGTGGCGAACCAGATTCCCCAGAGCCGCCGTAAGGAGATAGAGAAGGCCTTGGAGGACGCTCAGGGAACTCCGAAGAGGTGGTCTAGGAAGGACGGCCCGAAGTACCACAGGTTCCTCAGGAAGAGGATAGGGCCGGGGAAGGTGAGACAGATCGAGTTCGATCTACTCGACGTCGACATAGGTGAGTCTTGGCCAATCCCAATCACAGTGGTCCACGGTGCTAGGCCCGGGCCGGTCGTCACCTTGCTCGGCGCCCTTCACGGCAACGAGCTCGTCGGTCCGCTGGCTCTGACCTACCTGTGCGGGCCAAGCTTCCTCGGCGAGGACAAGGCAATCGACCCTGCGGCCATGGCCGGAACACTCCGCATAGTCCCGGTGGTGAACCTTCCAGGGTATCGACGTCAGAGCAGGTACATGGCCGACGGCAGGGACCTAAACAGGAGCTTCCCCGGCAAGCCGGAGAGCAACACCACATCGAGGGTCGCTCACCGGCTTTGGAACGAGGTCATTTCGGGCAGCGACCACATAATCGACCTGCACACCGCCGCCTTGGGCCGCACCAACATGCCCCAGATTAGGGCGAACCTAGCAGATCGCGCCAGCAACCGGATTGCGAGGGCATTCGGCATCGAGACAATCCTGGACAACGTCGGACCGAAAGGCTCCTTGCGCAAGACCGCCAACGAAGCCGGAATCGGGTCCATCACCTACGAGGGCGGGGGCTCCAATGAGGCCGACCCCGAATCGGTCCAGGTCGCAATCTACGGTATCCTGAACGTTCTACGGAGCCTGAAGGTGCTGCCCGGCTACCCCAGCAGACCCAGATTTAGGATCCTGGCATCCGGCTCGGTGTGGATCCGCTCCGACCAAGGCGGCCTGCTGGACGTCCTAACCCCCGCGGGGAGTTTCGTCGAGGACGGCGAGACAGTGGCCACTGTCACGGACCCGGAGAGGCCCGGGGAGAGCTACGACATCCTCTCGCCGACTAGGGGTCTGTTGATTTCCACAGCCACCCATCCGTTCGTCAACGCTGGCACGCCGATAGGGCACCTCCTGCCGGTGACGCGTGGAATCAAGACGTTGCGCAAGCGACTTGATCCCGAGGGCTGCCTCGTCACTAGCGGCTCGGACGGCGAGCCGCCTTGGAGGGAGGACGAGGACGTCGAGGACATATCCGTGGCAGGCGAGTGGTCAGGTGGCTCCCCGGATGCGGAGTGGGGCCGAAATGAGGGCGACTCCGCAGACGACGAGGCCGGTGAGGCTGACCCGAACTGGGCCTAGTCAGTCCAGCTCGGGTGCTCGAGGTATCTCGCCATCGTCATCTGCGACCGGTACCGAAGGCAGTTGAACGGGGGCGTTCTGCTCTCCCATCAGCGCACTCAGGTCCGGCGCGGAGGGTAGGTCGTAGTCCTGGAACTCGGGAGAGAGCGTGAACTTCTCCGGCTTCAGGTCGTATGCCTGATAGGCGTCCTTGAGTTTCCTCTTGTGCGATATCCTGCCCACTGTGTACACACAGCCTCCCACTAGGGAAAGTAGTAGCACGATGGTCACTGCAAGGCCGGTGGGCGAGGTAATGAAGGATAGCAGCTTCTCCGACAGCGTATCTGGCGGTATCCAGACCCCCATGTCGATGTCCCACACTAGGACCGTGGTATGGTCGGAGTCCAACAGAGTCGCGGTGACCTGCTGCGGCCCGCTTCCCTGGTCGCACAGGTAAATCGTCAGAGTGGTGTCTCGGGCATCGCAGTCGATTGGCTCTATGAGCACCCCCCTGCCGTCGGAGCTGACATTCTCAGTCAGTGTGTAATCGCCGAACTGCCATGACAGCGTGGCCGTGACATCGTCCGGTATCGAGCCTATGGAAAGGACCAGGCTATCGTTGACCGCGTCCCACACGTGCACTTGGCGGAAGTCGGGTGCGGTGGTGATCAGAATCTTCCTGTTCAGGGTGTCATCGACCTCGTCATTGCAGTCGTCGTCCCTGCCGTTCCATGACTCCACTCCTGAGGGGTTGATTGTGTCGATGAGGTCGTCACAGTCCTCGAAGTCGTAGAACTCGTCCTCGTCGCGGTCGAAGTTGAACACCATTGGGTCCGAGCCGCTGACCATGACCTCGTGACCGTCGGACAAGCCGTCCGAGTCCGAATCGAACAATTCGGGGTCCGTGGTGATGTTGTGGAACTCGTCGTAATCGGTCAGTCCGTCGTCGTCACTGTCGAGTCCGAAGAAGTCCTCGTCGACAACCTCGTCACAGTCGTTGTCCTTGCCGTCCAGCACCTCGGGCTTGAAGGGAGCTCGGTCGAAGTCCTCGTCCTCACAGTCCTGGAACCAGTACCATCCGTCGGAGTCGGCATCCGCATCGTGCACCAGAGGATCCGCCCCCATCGAGGAGTACTCGTTGTACTCCAGACCGTCGGGCAGACCGTCGTCGTCGGTGTCACCGTCTAGGTAATCCGTGGTGATGTTGTGGTACTCGTCATAGTCGGTCAGTCCGTCGTTGTCGGTATCGAGGGCCCAGTAGTCCTCGTCGATTAGGAAGTCGCAGTCGTTGTCGAAGTCGTCGAGCAGCTCGACGTGACCGGGCGACCTGTCCTCGTCATCATCATCGCAGTCCTCGAACCAGTACCACGAGTCCGAGTCCGAGTCAGGGTCGTACACTAGTGGGTCCGAGCCCAGCGCGGCGTAGGTGTTGACCTCCTCACCGTCATCCAGCCCGTCGTCGTCGGTGTCCGAGTCCATGTAGTCGGTGCCGTGGACGTGGTACTCGCTCCAGTCCTTCAGACCATCGTTGTCCCTGTCGGTGAAGTTGTAACCCTCGTCGATGTAGTCGTCGCAGTTGTCGTCTATGCCGTTCAACAGCTCCGGTTTGCCCGGGTTGACGTTGGGGTCGTTGTCGTTACAGTCGTTGAAGTGGTAGAACAGGTCCGAGTCGTTATCAGGGTCGTAGACTAGTGGATCGCTGGACCAGTAGTTCACCTCCGCCCCGTCAGAGAGCCCGTCGTCGTCGCTGTCGGAGTCCATCGGGTCGGTACCGATGGTCGAGACCTCGGCATAGTCCGACAGACCGTCGGTGTCAGAGTCGATTGCCAATGGATTGGTACCGTAGACCATAACCTCGTCGTAGTCGTTCAATCCGTCGTCGTCGCTGTCGGCATCGTACGGGTCGGTGCCATAGAGCAGAGTCTCGTTCTCATCGGTCAACCCGTCGTCATCGTGGTCGTAGTCCACGTCGACCCCGTGCAGAATCATCTCCCATGAGTTCAGAGTCCCGTTAGTTCCTGATTCTGGATCTCTGACTTTCAAGGTCCACGTGCCCAAAGACGACTCGTCCCAGTGCTGCACCGTGCTGAACATCCAGTCTGAGTAGTCGGAGCCCCATCCGTTGCGCGATTCAGCGAGCCAGGACTCGGTCCCGGAAGGGGAGACGAGTACGATATCCAGATCCGCCCGGCTCTGGTGAGAGATGTCGACCACTAGGTCCACGCTCTCGAGGGAATACTCGTCCGTGACAACGGCCGTAAACTCGCTCCACGAGGAGGTGTCATCTGGAATGTCGAAGGAAGGGCTGTAAGGGCCGTACGTGGCATTGAGCTCCTCTCCGACCTCGACCCAGTTCTCAGCGACGGATACGGCAGCGCCCGCATCGACCACCCCGAAGCCGTATTTGTGCGAGACGTCATGGCCCGCGCCGTTGACTTCCCATGAAGAGTCGCTGGCGTCATTCATTCTCGCGCTGTTGACTAGGACGTGCTGAACGTCCCTCCAAGTCAGATTCTCGTTGGCATCCAGCATCAGCGCGATGACCCCAGCCGCCAGCGGGGTGGCGCTCGATGTGCCGCCGAAGGTGTGAGTGACGTTGCCGCTGCTGTTGTAGCCCCCTGTTCCGGTGATGTCCGTGGTGGTGATGCCCTCGCCGGCGCCATTTGAGTGCGCGGCGACCAGTATGTTGGCCCCCGGCTCGGCATAGTAGGACTGCTCGCCGTAGTGGTTAATCGCGGTGACAGCGATGGTGAAGCGGCTGTTGGCGTAACCGTCGTAGTTTGAGTTGTCGTCTGAGCCGAGGCCGTTGCCCGCAGCCCACGTAATCAGGTTGCCCAACCCCTCCCGACCGCTGTAGGCATCGCTCTCGAAGGCAGCCAGCGTAAGTGGTCCGGGCGCCTCTAGAGTTGAACCGTCGTCGGCTGGGCCCCATGAGTTGGTGTAGATGTCGATGTCATCGCTCTCGTAGCTCAGCGCATCGGCTTCGGTAGCATCACCGGCCCAGCATGCTATCAGGGTCGAACCGGCAATGGTCGCGTCGAAGGCGACTCCGGTGACGTCCAGTGAGTTGTCGCCGACTGCAGCGGCTACCCCTGCCACCGCAGTGCCGTGACCGTTCCAGCTCGTTGGACTGGGGTCGCCATCGTCATCGCACCAGTCGTACGAAAACAGCGATGAGTAATGGGGGCTAATATCGCTGTGATCGTGGTCGAGGCCGTCGTCCACGACGCTGATGACCACTCCCGATCCGGTGTAGTCGTCCCAGGTGCTAGTGACGTTGACGTCCTCTCCCACTGCTCCATTAGTCTGACCGGTGTTCTCGAGGTGCCATTGCGAAGCGAACTCAGTGTCGTTGGGAGCGAGTCGTGGATTCTGCTTCTTCTCGAGGAGCGGTGAGAACGACTCTATCTCACCCCGCTCTAGGGACTGCTGCAGCCGAGGAACCGCACCTAGCGGGTCCTCGAAGCCCCAGACATAGGCCCCTCTCAGAATCGGAGCCGGCTCGGACAACTCGGGTGAGGCCTTGGTCAAACCATGCTTTTCCAGAGGCACTCTTGTCACTACCAGCCACTCATGGGCGCCCACGAGGTCCTCTTCCGAGTATCCACTCATGTCGCCCACCCTCTCGAAGGCGAGCTGGACGGCGCGAGAATAAGTCGGCAGTATCTCGTCGCCTTCGATTCCGAGGTCTACCGGCTGCCCCGGACTGGCCGTGGCAACGCCCCCGAAGGGGGCGAGCAGGAGAATGACGAGGACCGCGAGCGCCGTGCGCATGGCCGAGGTCGAACGCATTCGACATTTAGCCATTCGTCTGTAGCGTGAAGCGCCCGCTTCACGATTTCGAGAAGCCCGAGATGGCCGCATGGACCTCTTCATCGGTCATCAGTCTGCGTTGTCCCTTGGCCACCTCGAACATGTGCGAGACCAGTTCTTCGCTCACTTCGTAGCCGTTCTGTTGCAGCCACCAGATGATGTTGGAGCGCCCACTCATGTGACCTATTCTGATTACCTGCTGCAGCCCGTAGTCGGCGGCCGGCACCCCTGAATACACGCGGTCAGCGAGCCAGTGGTCACCCTTCTTCATCGCTTTGACCACGGCCGAAGCGTGGACCCCGGTACCGGTTTCAAAGGCGTCCTCACCGAACACTGGGTAATTGCGCGGCAGTGCGACCTCGACGTACTCATGCGCCTTGCGCATGTACTCGTTCAACGCCCTCAAGTCGTTACTGATTACCCCCATGAGGCTGAGGTTGACCAGCGTCTGGTCGAGGGGGGCGTTGCCCGCCCTCTCACCTACTCCGAGCGCTGTCCCGTGGATGACGTCGGCCCCGGCCTCGTAAGCGGCTAGGTTGTTCGCTACGCCCAGTCCGCGGTCCTGATGGCCGTGCCAGTTGACCTCGATGTCACGACGCTTCACCCCTGCGTCAGGTATCACTTCGTCCTGGATGAACGAGAGCAGCTTGCGAACGCCGTTGGGGGTGACGTGCCCGCAGGTGTCGCAAACGCAGATTCTGTCGGCGCCGAGCTCCATCGCCCTGGTGTAGACTGCCTTGATCTCGTCGGGCTTGCTGCGCGTGGTGTCCTCGGTGACGAACATCACCGGGATGTCGTTGTCAATGGCGAACGACACAGCCTTCTCGGCCGTGGAGATGATCCTCTCCATCGTCCAACCCTCTGCGTACTGGCGGATGGGGCTGGTCCCGAGGAAGGCACTGGCCTGGATCTGCCGCTCGTGCTTGGCCTGCAGATCGACCAGCGGCTCGATATCACTCACCACCGTGCGGACAGCGCAACCGGGGCGCAGTGAGTATCCGTTCTCGCCCATGTGCGTGAGCATAGCGTCGATGTGTCCGACGTGGAACGGGCCGGCACCAGGGAGTCCTAAGTCCGCTTTCTGGATTCCAAGGGACTCCATGAAGTCGATCAGCTCAATTTTTTGCTCGATGGTGGGATTCCGAGCACTGGGACTCTGCAGACCGTCACGCAGGGTCTCGTCGTCGAACCACAGTTCGTGCGGGTGCTTGGAGGCATCGCGCTCGATTTCGTAATCTATCGCGTTCCAATCGTAAATCAGGTCCTGCTCATCCATTGCCCCACCACGCTTTACGACGCAGCGCGATGGTGCAGTCGGTGTTTGAAGCCATCGGGCTGTCAGGCCCTAGCCCGACTCTCACTGCGAACCACCGCCGCCACACTCAAGGCGGCCCCGAACCCGGCTCCCAGTATGCCGAAACTGGCGGTGACTAGGACGATGAACATCAGGGCGAGGTAGAGCATCGAGACGAAGAACGAGCGAGCAGCTGTCGGCAGCCTCCCAGTAGGGTCGCGCTGCTCGTCCAGGTCCACCCTCCAGACGGTGCTGGCGTACCAGATGCTCAGTCCCACGCAGGTCCAGCCGAGGACGTGGTAGATGCTGTCGCCCTCCTCTATGCCGCCGTAGCTCATGGGGGCTGTAACGGAGAGGGCGATCAGGAGCGCTGCGTAGGCCTTCATCTCTCGAAGTGTCCTCTCCGGCCCCTTCACGTTGGGCATCATCGGGATCCCCACCTCGCCGTACTCCTCGGAGCGGTACAGGGCCAGGGCCCAGAAGTGAGGAGGCGTCCACAGGAAGATCAGCAGGAACATGAACCACGGCATCAGGCTGCCTAGGTCGAGCAGCGACTCGAGTACCACTGCGACGGAGTCGGTAGCTATCGTGAGCCCATCCTCGGCTGCCGCCCAGCCGATCACGGGCGGCGTCGAGCCTGCGATGCCGCCGATGACGATGTTCTGCGGCGTCGAGCGCTTCAGCCAGATGCTGTAGACGAAGACGTAGAACAGGATACTGAACGCCGACCAGACCGCAGCGACGGGGTTGGCCAGCTCCCAGAACCAGTACACCCCGAGGACAGACAATGCCACTCCGAATGCCAAGGCGGCTTCCGCCGTCACTTCGCCGGAAGGGACAGGTCGGTTCTTGGTGCGCGACATCAGGGGATCGATGTCCCTGTCGTACCACATGTTGATCGCATTGGCCCCACCAGCGCTCAGGTAACCGCCTACGAAGACCACGAGCATCGTACGCATCGAGTCCGAGTCCACCCCGCCTCCTAACTGGTCGTGCGCCAGTACGGAGCACAGCGCCGTGATCTGTAGGAGCACCACCACTCGCGGCTTGGTCAGGGAGAAGTACGGCCCTATGGAACTCATGCTAGGCCTCCCTGTGTTGAGCCGTCGCAACCCCGACCCAAGTTCCGGCTAGGGTGATGAAAGAGAGCGATGCCAGAAGCAGGTGAGTGAGAGAGAGGTGCTCGGAGAAACCGTCGCTGAGGTCCCACGAGAGAATGTATAGGGCTCCTATGCCGACGTTCACCATGTAGAGCGCGGTAGATCCCCAGACCCATTTGCACAGCACGCTGTCAGAGCCAAACTCCTTCCAGATTGCCCACGATGCCACCAGCAGGGCCACTTCGACTGCCACCACCATCCACCTGTGGATGACCTGAGACTGCAACACCCAGTCGTGGATTGACGGAAGGAGATCGCCGTGACATAAAGGCCACGAGTCATACAGCCCATTCACTCCGCAACCGGCATTGGCCCCTCCAGTAGTCGAGACGAAGGCCCCTGAGAAGAGCGTGAACAGTGCCCCCGCGGAGAGCCAGAGCAGCCTCCTGCGCCAGACCTCGCTCACCCGCTCGAAGTCTGCCCAGCCGGGTAACTCGCCTTGATCCCTTGACGCCGCTAACCAGAGCCAGATCAGGCTGAGTATGAAAGCCAGAGCCGAGCCTAGATGCAGAGCGACGCTCCAGTGCTCGTTGTCCATCTTAACTGTCAGCCAACCAACCGCTCCCTGCCAGACAATCAGGGCCACAGCCACGCTGGAGGCGAGACGGACCTCGGAACCGAGCCCCTCGCCCCTCCTGACCAGCAGCCAATTGAGCAGCACGAGTGGACCGAGGACCGCTCCTGCGAGCAGTCTGTGCGCCCATTCTGTGAATATCTGGAAGGTCGTGTAGCGATGCCCCTCGCCGCGTGAGTCAATCTCATCCGGATTCGCCTCGTACCACGTCCCCTGCTCGGCCTCCGAGACATCGAAGCCCCATGTCCCGAAGCAGGTCGGCCAGTCGGGACAGGATTCGCCAGCGTCGTAGATTCGAACGACGCCGCCGAGGGCGATGACGAGAAAGGTCACCACCACGAGGGCGCCAGTCAACTGCCTTGCATGAATCCCGTCGAGCATCTGGAATCTCCCCTAGGAGAGCCTCGGCGTTCAGCCAAATAGACTTGCCCGAACCGATGCGGACTCACTCTATGTGCGGGTCCACGTCAATCGGAATTCGATTCTGCTCGTACTCCAGCATGGCTATCTTGTTGGGGTCGAGGACGACCCTCCACTGCGCCTCCTCAACACCGTACAACTGCACCAGCTCCTCGCTGAAGTGCTGGCGCAACTCGTCCTCGGTCACGAACAGGGGGGCCCCCATGCTAATCTGAAGCGCTCTAGCGCCGATGATTCTCGCCTTTTCGAAGCGTGTGTGGGGTCTTGCGGGCTCTACCATCGGCCGGGCGACCGGCGACTCCCAAATAAGGCCTATGACGGTGAATCGCCCCCACAGGGGGCGTCAATCGCGCTCCACCATCATGGCGACAGCATTGCCCCCGCCGAGGCATATGGTGACTATGCCGCGGTGACCCCCAGTGCGTTCGAGGGCGTTCACCAGGGTCATCAGGCACCGGGTGCCGGTGGCCCCCAACGGATGACCAATCGCCACGGCACCCCCGTGTGGGTTGAAGCGACTCTCGGATGCGCTCAGTGACATCTGAATAGCACACGAGGCGGCCGCGAACGCCTCGTTGTGCTCAAGCACGTCGATGTCCTCCATGCTCATTCCGGTCTGCTCGAGGAGTTTGTGAACGGTCGGGATGGGGGCGGACATCACTCTGTGGGACTCGACGCCCGAGGTCGCGTAGCCGACTATGCGGGCCAGTACGGGAAGGCCGTGTTCCTCGGCGGCTTCCTCGGATGCGATTAGCACCGCAGAGGCCCCATCCGAGACTTGGCTGGAGTTGCCCGCAGTGACCTGCCCATCTTCCGTGAAGACGGCTGCTAGGTCACCTAGCGATTCCATGGTCGAGCCGGAGCGGATCCCCTCGTCACGCTCGAGGCCGGCAACGGGAAACACCTCCTTGTCGAGCCAACCCTCGTCCCAAGCCTTGTTGGCTAGGGCGTGCGAGCGGACGGCGAATGCGTCAGACTGCTCTCTTGTGATACCGTGCTCGTCAGCGATTGTCTCACCGGTGTTCCCCATCGACTCACCGGTGTAAGCATCCTTCAGACCGTCGTGGACCAGAACCGACTCCAAAGAGGCGTATGACACGTCCTCACCCCGCCGGGCGCCTCTGATGAAATGGGGCGCATTGCTCATCGACTCCATACCACCGGCCACCACGAGGCTGGAGATGCCGGCGGTTATCTCGGTGGCTGCAATCATGGCAGCCTTGAGACTAGAGCCGCAGACCTTGTTGATGGCGGTGCAGGGGGTGCTTACCGGGAGGCCCGCGTTCATCGCGACCTGCCTGGCGGGCGCCTGTCCCGCGCCGGTCTGCAGGACATGACCCATGTAGACCTGGTCAATCACGCCGCTGGCCGGGTCAATGTTGGCACGTCGCAGCAACTCCCTCACCGCCAGCGTGCCCAGCTCGGTGGCGGTGAAACCCGACAGGGCACCGCGGTGCTTGCCCACGGGGGTCCGGGCATAGGCGCAGATGACTGCTTGCGGCATGACGCTCCCGAGAGGCGAACGAGCCTTCAATGGTCCGATTGCCAAGTCGCTGTGACGATTACGATTCGGCGGTGTAGCCATAGAATTCTGCGTTTCGCAGAGCCGGCCGCTCCTGGGGTTTGACCAGAATCGTCCTGACTCCCCACAGGTCCTTGAAAATGCGATACTGCGAGGTCATGTCGAGGTAGTCGACCCCACTGGTGCCTCCAGTACCAATCCTCCTGCCCATGATTCGCTCGACCATCCGAGCGTGGGCATGCCTCCACTTCACCATCGACTCCTCGAGCTCGACTATTGCATCGATCAGTTTTCGCGGCCAGGTCAGGAGCGGCAGCTCGCGGTAGGACTCGATGAAAAGCAGGCCAGCGCGTGCCCTACTGACCTCCCCTCCAGGCATCAGGAAGTCAACCGCGCCCTGGTGGGCCGCTGCCATCCTAGTAGTCATCTTGGCGTGGTCACCAGCGCCCCATCCCGAGCCCCTCTCGGCCGCTGCCTCGCCAAGGGCCCTGTGGGAATCTAGGTGGGCCTCGACGTACGCAAGCACGGTCGCATCGTCTCCTTCGCTACCGTGTGCGGACCCCATTATGGGGGTGCGTTCTACCCAACTCATCACCGACTCGCACAACGACGGCTTCGACATCGCGTCTTCGAGTCTCGCCAACGTGGCCGCGCCTCGCTCGTCCCGCTCGGCCATGGCCCTGAAGTTGCTAAGTGGGTCCATGCCGCCGACCCTCTCCTCGTTCTCAAGACCCAATAGAATCTCAAACTCGCGCATCTGGAAGGACTCGAACCCCGAGGCTGACCCCAGTCCGTCCCTGAATGCGAGGAAGCCCTGTGGCGTGAGCGTCTCCAGCACGGTCCACTGATTGGCCATCAGTCGGAAGATTTCGGTTGTCCTGCCTAGGTGATCGACTGCACGGGGGATGTCGTCCTCGGGGACGTGGTCACCACCTAGTATTTCGCGGACCTCGGAGAGTTCGCGAATCACCTGTTTGAACCAGAGCTCGAAGGTCTGGTGGACGATGATGAAGTGCATCTCGTCGGAGTTGATGCCGCGGTTCTCTCCCTGCAGTTCCAGCAACTCGTGCAACTGCAGGTAATCGGCATATGTCCTGTTGCCCGACTCTCCGCCTCCCATGCTCCCTCCTGACGGCGGTCGTTTGAAGCATTGTCGCCGAGCCCGAACTCTCTAAATTCCCGGGACACGTCCAAATTCCATGTCTGGGAGGTGCGGTGGGCCAATGCCTTCCGATGACTCGACCCTCCCACAGCCCGTTCTGCTCGTGGAGGAGGGCTTGGAGCTGCGTCAGATTGAGTTGGCCGACGCTGAGGAGATGTTCATGGTGGTCGATGCCAACAGGGGGCATCTCAGAGAGTGGCTACCGTGGCTGGACGGAACGAACAGCGTCGAGGACGAGGTCTCCTTCATCGGGACCACCCTTGAGGAGTATGGCAGAGGGGACGGGGCCCTCTATGCAATCAGACTGGACGGCGATCTGGTTGGGGCGATGAGCCTGAATTGGATCGATTGGGGGAACCGAGGCTGTGGTGTGGGATACTGGTTGTCGACCGAGCACACAGGCCGTGGAATCGCCACCCGTTGCTGTGTGCGCCTGATGGAGCACTGCTTCGACGACCTAGGGCTACACCGGTTCGTGCTCGAAGCGGCGACAGAGAACTTCCCCAGCCGTGCCATCGCCGAGAGACTGGGTATGCGTCTGGAAGCCATCACGAAGGACAGAGAGTGGCTTTACGACCACTATGTCGACTCAGCCTTGTACGCCATCACCGAGCCCGAGTGGCGATCTCGCGATTAAGGCTGAATCAGGCCGTGGTCCTCCACCGAGCAATTACCCGGAGGTAAGCAGGAGAGCAAGTCATCCTGCACCAGACCAGTCGCCTTTGAGATGCGATTCGCCACGGCCTCCTTCTTCTCCCTGCCCGGAGTGACCTTGACCCATCGCTGGCAGTGCTCGGAGATTGTGGAGGGAGTTCCTGAGACTGGCATAGGGACGCCATTGACCACTGCCATACCGACAGCCAACTCGAGTGGCAGGTCGCGGTGCCAGTTGCGCTGCCCCCGAACCACGAAGGAGCCACGGCCCAGCGACTCACCGGACTCGGTGGTCTTCGAGACCTGGCTCGGCCTGACGTGGAAGGCGACAGCCGCAGCACCTCCGCTTCCCCAAGCCCTGGACCAACAGACCGCGACTTGGGCAGCCTCGGAGTGCAGCGATTCTGAAAGCTCGCGAGCGTCCTCCGTCCCGTCGGCCAGATTCTGGACTATCTGCAGCGAAGCCACACCCTCGGGTATGGCCTCGGACGGGTTCTGGTTGGGAGCCAACCCGTCCTTCAGCTTGAGCGAGCACGATGGCGCTCCGTGAAGGTCAGCGTGGAAGTACAGGTCGTGGGAGGAAAGGTGCTTGCGAACGACCACGTCGTTCCCCTTCGCGTCTCTGCCACCGACTAGCAGATGGCCATCCGAGAGCATCGCCCAGCGATGCTTCTCGAACCAGAAGCGCTTGCTGCGCTGCCTCGCTCTGAGCCTGCCAGCCGCAGCGTCCTTGGCGGCGCGCTTCTCGGCCTTCTCTCGAGCCTCCTCGGTACCGGCCAGAGCCGCTTGGGCGCCCTTGGCCTTGCTCTTCTGGGACCGACCCTCCTCGAAGTAGCGCTGGGCGTTCTGGTGCACTGTTTTGGAGACCTCAAGAGTGATGCTAGCACCCGGATCGCCATCCTCGTCGGGGAGGTAGGCCACTATGGTCCGCCTCGCTGGGTCCGCGTTGTCTATCCAGGGCACGTCGTGAATTCTGTCCATCACGCCCTCCCAGCCATCAGAGGCGACCGCCTCGTTGAACTGGGTGAGCAGCGAATCCACGTGCTCCCAGTCATCCTGAATCGCCTTACCTAGCTCCTGGGTGATCGCTGCGCGCTCGTGGAACCTGTCTATGGCTGCCCTCTGCTGCGCAGCCCTACGGTCCAACTTCGCTTGCTTCACCCCCTCGTCTTCGCCCGAGTCGACCAGTAGCTCCTCCTCCCGGCGGATGAAGGCAGCAGCATCGTGCGAGCCGAACACCGCATCGTAGGCCATTGAAAGGGATGCAACCTCGACCATCATACCGGAGTCGGTGTAAGCGAGGTCGAATGGAGCAATCTCGGTGATTCCGGACGAGGCAGCATCTCGGGCTGCCTCGTTGTCTGCTGCCTGCCAGGCCTGCATGGAATCCGAGTCGACCATCCACATCATCGCCCCATCACCTTCCGACAACTCTGCCAGCATCGATTGGATGGCCCCTTCCAGCGAATCGCGCTGATCCGAGTCTAGCGAGTTGGAATCGACTTTTTCCTCGAGCCCGGCGATAGAGCACGCGGTACTTCCGTAGATCCGACCGAAGTTGGCTCTAGCGGCTAGGGTGCGAATCAGGTCGTGCTCGCTGCCGTCCAGCAAGGCGTCGAGGGCCGACCTGTCCATCTCCCTGGGGTCGATGGTCTCAGGAGGCGGTGTGTAGGCAACCCCCTTCTTCAGAGAGCGGCTGGCGTACTTGGCGTGGGTGAGCGGCTGGATGATGACTCCGCTGTCATCGAGCAACAGCACGTTTCCGTCTCTGAACAGCTCTATGACGAGCCTGAGACGCCCGCCGCCGTGCTCGAAGGTGAGCTGGATCACCCTGTCGAAGCCGAATTGCTCTACTGCGACGAGGCGCGAGTTGTTGAGGTGCTTGCGCAGAACCATTGCGAACTGGGAAGGCTTCGAGGGCATCGGCCGGTCGCGCTGCGAGGTGTAGACCCTGCGTCCCCTGACGATGACTAGGTCCGTCGAAGGAACCCCCTTTCGGTTCAGCCTCAGAACCACCTGCTCGTAGTGCGGCTGGTACGCCTTCCGCGCGCGTGCCCCTACCAACTCGGAAAGCTCACGCACGATGCGGGCGACATCGAACGAAGAGGACTGTTCGCGCATACTGCTCAACCCGCCCGGCTCAACTACCCTTCATCAGGCAATCGCTTGCCCAAATCGGGCTAATTCCCTATCGAAGACTGGAATTCCTCTATCTCTGCTAGGACGTCGGCCTCGTGCGCGTACTGGTTGCTCGGGACCTCAATCAGTACGGCGTTAGGCAACCTATCTACGATGTCGAGGACCTTGTCCATGCCATGCAGGGTGTCCGATGATGCAGTCATCACTGCGCAGGGCACTGAGGCATTGGAGAGGTCCTGTGGCAGGCTGTACCGGATGTTCGCCCTAGAACTCAGCAGCAGTCTTTCGAGGTCCTGAGACAGTAGGGCCCTCCGATAGCGTATCCGCTGCCCCTCCTCCTTGGTCCTGCGCTCTACGATCCAGACCGCGAATCGCACCAGAGCCGGGTGGATGAACTTCGGCAACGGCATTTTGAGCAGAATTCTGGCCCACAGCGGGAATTCAAAGTCCGGGTTCGGGGCGAGAAGAATCGAGGAACGCCCCGCTAGGACATCGTTCTGGTAGGCATCTATGAGGAGGGTAGCGCCCAGAGATGACGAGAACCAGTCGACCTCCGCCGAATCGATACCAAGTTTGCCTAGAACTGCGGCGACATCGTGACCGTGATGTCGCATCTCAAAGTCATCTCGCCTCACCTTCCTAGTAATCCGGGCACTCTTCTTCTCGCGCGTCTCGATGTAGACTATCGGACGGCGAGAAACCCACTCGGTCAGAAGTGGTCGCCAACCCTCGAAGACAGAGCCCCAGCCAGGAACAACCACAGTAGGATCCAAAGAGGCTGCAGATGAATCGGCAGGAACCCACCGTAGGACCCTTACCGAAATATTCGGAGCGACTTCAACAAAAAGCTCCTCAGCATTGGCCCCTGGGAGATGAGGCGCACCGCTCCACATTTCTTCCATCAAATTGGCCTAGGGAGAGGGGTGGATTTCATTCTTGGGTCGAGCAATCATCTGCCACGACCGCCGCCACCGGACCTGCCACCGCCACCGGACCTGCCACCGCCACCGGACCTGCCACCGCCACCGGACCTGCGTCCACCAGAGCTCCTAGTGACTCTACTGCTTCTGCGGCGATGGCCGCGGTGGTGGTAGTAATGGCGTCTGCGGTGGAACCATGGTCTCCTGTGCCAAGGCCGATCGTAGTAACCCGGGTCGTCGTAGTACCTACCACCGCCAGACGAGAAATTCACGCTATTCCCTCCTACATCGAGATAGGCCAGTACAAGGACCACAATCAAGAGTATGAGTTGTATAATCCCGCAGAAAAGCAAGCCGACAGCCGCTGAACCCGGTTCTTCGGCATTGACTTCGCTAGGGTCCTCAATATTGTAGTACAGTGTAACGAAACTCCCTATTGGCATAGTGCCATTCTCTACGTAATCCAAGCAGTCGTCTTCCGCACCATCGTAGTCTTCGTAAGCTCTAACTGGAAAATGATCAACCTCGGAGGAGTAGGTAGTATTGTCAACGGAGTATGAGACATCTAAGTCGGCCCAGCAATCTAACTCGTACCAGTAATCACAGTATTCATCCCCCCAGTCATCCGTATAGCAGTCTTGATGCTCCACCCAGTCGTATCCCGGATATTTCTCAAGGACTTCAGCTTCTGTTTCCGCCCATTCATCCCCCTCTCCCGCAGCAGCTACTCCCATGAATGCGGTTGCAATGAGGCTCAGAGCGAGTACAATTGCTGCTACAGTGTAGCCAGGGTCCTCCAGAAGCCAGTGATCAGACTTGGTGAGCCATGTGCTCGAACCGTATACCTTGGTGCCGTCCGACTCCCCATCCGGGTTCAGAATTAGCATTCCATTCTGATGTCTCCAGTCAATGTGCTCGAGAAAACTCATACCGAGAATACAGTATTCAGAATCTCCTGTCCTTAGGGGGTTGATTAGCGCGTCAACTTTTCTTATATTCATCTGCCCAATTTCTATGTTAGGTAAAGTAGTCCTGTACCCCATCCCTGGGCCAGCTGCTGTCGTGGTCTCGATTGTTTCTCCTCGTTCCAGGTTTAATGTCGCCACCATATCGATGACACCAAGCTTTTCCGGGACCGAGCAGTAACTCGCTCCGGTGTCCACCAGGAAATCTATGTTCGCGATATCTCCAATTCTCCCCTTGACGTAGAAGCACCCATTGGCATCGGGCTTCAGTACGAGCCTCTGTCCGATGAATTCCACCGGGGAACCATCGCCGGATTCTGAATCTCTGATAGTGCTGGGCGCGGGATCCGTAAATTCCGCCATCTTTGCTCGGTGCTCGGCCTCTGCCAACTCCTCCTCGCGTTGGAGGCGCTTGGCCTCAGCCTCGTTCAGCATGTCCTCGACGTCTTCTTTGGATGAGTCAGAATCCTCGCCCCTCTTCCACCACCGCTTGTCTTCAGCCATCGTGAGACCCCAGTTTCGTTGTGTGCTGCTGCCGGGCGTGTTTCAATCTTGACCCGGATTAGGCCGCAGTGTAGCCACTGCCATCGTTTTCGACGTCACCGGTCCTCTGCAGCTCCTTCAGGTGGGACAGCGCTTGGTCCTGCGCCAGCAGGGGATGCGCTCCCGGGCTGTCCGAGTATGCCGCGCTGGCGATGCTGGGGATGTCTGAGTTGCCTTCCCGTACCGCCTCGAGGACCTTCTGGTGCCTCGCCTTGCGGTGCTCGATGTAGTGTGTCAGCAGCCTCTCAGGGTTGGCGACGAGCGGTCCGTGGCCCGGGAAGAGCACCTTGGGCCTCAGATCACGTATCCTCTCGAGGCCGGAGATGTAAGCACCCATGTCGCCCTCGCCAGAAGGCACCAGGATGGTACCAACAGTCGAACAGTTGTCCCCGGACACCACACCTGGCTCCCCGACCAGACAGATCTGTCCGGGACAGTGCCCCGGACTCTCGATTACATCCCAGCGGACACCTCCGCTCGGTCCCTCGAGCACGAACGAGTTACCCTCGCTGAGCACGCGGTCAGTGTCACAGGGGGCAATTGACGCTAGGGTCTCCTGACTGGCCCATATCGGGGCTTGGTAGATTTCCGAGATGCGAGCCAAATCCCCCACGTGGTCGGGGTGCCTGTGGGTGAAGATAGTGGCCGTGATGGAACTCCCGTCATCATGTATCTCCTGCACCTTGAGGGCCAATTCCTCGAGCCCCTCCTCGTCCCTAGATGCGGGATCAACAATGACGCGCTCCCCTCCCCTCTCTCCCAAGATGAAGCAGTTGGTGTGAGTGGCCGGGGGTAGAGTCGCGGTTCGAATCAGTATGCATTCGACACCCGGGCCGTACTCGAATCTGTGCGGGCCTGAGGGCGGGTCGGCCGCTAGGGCGTCGCACGCGGACTGCAGGTCGCCCTCGCGCTCTATGGCCTCGACCAAGTCGCGTGTGAGTGTCACTATTGGAGGCGGGAGCCGCAATTCGTTGGCCTCCCAGGACGCGATTAGATCAGATGGCCTCCACCATCGGAACTCGTCGAACTCCGAGCGGCCCGGAGGGAATGACGGGGTGACGCCGGGGTCTCCAGTCGGGACGTGGTAGAACAGGTTGTGGAAGCGAGCAGGGGCCTGAGGAGGGGTGATCCGCTCGGTGATCATCTCGCAGTGAAACCCGTCAGCAGTCAGCTCGCCCGACTCCATCGACTCCAACCAACCCGTCTTGTCGCCACAGACCAACTCTCTGACTTCGGCACTGACTTCGCAGAAACCACCAGCGCCATCCGGCGCGACACCCAACTCCTCGACCATCTCCCTCAGTAGTGCGAACGTGGAGACCCGATCGGCCCCCCTATCTGAGAGCCACTCTGGATGGGATTCGGCAGCAGACCTGTCGACCCTGCTGATTCCGCCCCCGGGGAAGGCCCAGACGTCCGGGAAGGCTGGAAGCTCGGATACGCGATGACCTAGGAGTATCTCGTGGCCCCCGGAACGCTCTCTGCTGAGAATCACCGAGGCTGACGGGTGAGGGGTTGTAATCTCAGACTTGGGCATCTCCATCCCCTCTGGCAACTCTCCCATGCATGTTCGACGAGGTACGACGCTTCAACCTCGCTACAATAACGATTGAATACGTAATCTAACCTTCGCAGAGCATGGACTCGTTCACCATCGCGAACACAAGCACCAGCACTGGTGAGAGACTGCATCAGGTCGACATGCCGAGGTTCGGACTGGGTGTCTACCTGATGGGTGAGCCCGGCGAGTGCAAGTCCTCCGTATTGTACGCGCTCGAGCAGGGCTACAGGCTCATCGACACCGCGATGGCTTACGGCAACGAGGACGAGGTTGGGCAGGCAATAAGGGAGTCAGGGATTCCCAGAGACGACATCTTCGTCGTAACAAAGTTACGACAACCCCACGCCAACAGCCACGAGGAGACGGTTCAGAGGTGCCAGCAGAGCCTAGAGAACCTCGGTCTGGATTACATGGACCTGTACCTGGTCCACGCACCACCCAAGGACATCGGCGCGAGGGCCCCGGTCTGGCAAGGCATGGAAGAGTGCCTGTCCAACGGCTGGACCCGCTCCATAGGTGTCAGCAACTACGGCGCACACCACCTTGATGCGATGCTGTCATACGCCTCCGTGATGCCCTCAGTCAACCAGGTCGAGATTAACCCATGGCTGCAGAGGCCCGCTCTGCGAGCCGCCACGGAAGGCATTGGGGCGAAGGTGATGGCATACTCCCCTCTCGCTCGTGGCCACAAGCTCGACGACTCGGGCATATCCGGGATCGCAGCCTCTCTGGGGTGCACCCCCGCTCAAGCAGCGATCAAGTGGTGCTTCGATGCCGGAGCGATTACCATTCCGAAGTCCAGCAAGCCGACTAGGATTTCGGAGAATCTGGCTTCTTTGGAGGTCGACCTGTCTGGAACCGAGGAGGAGTTCGCCGCTCTCGAGGAGTCCTACGTCTCAGGATGGGACCCGACCTCGGAGCCGTGAGCCTAGATGGAGCCGCCCGAGACAATCGAGGAGGAGCTCGCCATCATCGCCGAGGCGATAGACGCTGGCATAGACCCGTTCCCACCGAAGAAGGAGCCCAGTGGATGGGCGAAGGCAGCTCTGGGCTGGTTCATGATCATCATCATGGTGAGTTGGGTCTCGCAATTGCTTTACCGCTCTTTGTGACGCGGTTTTGGTAGTCCCTCCCGGATTCGAACCAGGGTCACGAGATCCAGAGTCTCGTATGATGGACCACTACACTAAGGGACTAGCGAGCGAGCGAGTCGGGTTCGCTATTTCAACGAATCCGACCACTAAAGAGGCCACTCAGTCCCCGCGGAAGGCCGCGTTGATACCAGCTAAATCAGCCTCGCTGGGCCGTAGTTCGGCCTCGCTCAGAGCGGACAGCGGAGTCTCGGTCAGGCCGATCTCCTCGTCAGCGGTCTGCATGCTGTCGTCGTAGTACAGAAGACCCGTGACGTGCTTACCCTCCTTCTCAGCGCGATGTATTGCAGATAGCGCGGAGACGGCGTCGGATGGATCGTGGTCATCGCCCACGGTCTCTAGTCGCAGGGTGGAGCCATCGAACATCTGGATGTCATCGTACTCCCCCTCGGGGATATCGACCTCCTCCAGTGGGGTGAAGTGCGGAATGTAGTCCAGCATGTGCAGGACCTCGTCGTTCTCCTTGACGTAGTTGTAGGACTTGTAGGACTCGTCGTTGTTGGCGAAGGTGACGCACGGTGAGATGACGTCTATCACTGCCATGCCACGGTGCCCCATCGCTGCTCTAATCAGTGCCGTCAGTTGCTTCTTACTGCCGGAGAACGAGCGTGCGACGAAACTGCATCCGAGGTTGATTGCCATCGCGCACAGGTCGATAGGAGGTTGTTCGTTCATGGTCCCCTTCTTCTTCCTGGAACCCTTCTCCACGGTGGCGCTGTACTGCCCCTTGGTCAGCCCGTATACGCCGTTGTTCTCGATTATGTAGACCATGTCGAGGTTGCGCCTGATGGCGTGGACGAACTGCCCGATTCCGATGCTCGCTGTGTCCCCGTCACCCGAGACGGCGATGAATGACAGGCTCTTGTTGGCCATGCTCGCACCGGTGGTCACCGATGGCATCCTGCCGTGGACGGTGTTGAAGCCGTGGCTCTTGCCTAGGAAGTAGGCTGGCGTCTTGGAGGAGCACCCGATGCCGCTCATCTTGGCTATGCCCTCGGGCGGGATGCCGTTCTCCCATGCCGCCTGGATGATGACGTTGGAAATCTGGTCGTGCCCGCAACCCGGGCACAGCGAGGACTTGCCTCCGGTGTACTCAGACTTCTCCAAGTCGATCACGTTGAGTTTCATTACGCTCACACGGTCACCTCTAGGGTCTCTAGAATCTTGTCTGCGTAGACGCGTGCGCGAGGCGGTATGCCATCGGTGTAGGCGACGCTGTGAAGTCGTGGCAGCAGTTCAACAGGCAACTCCTTGCGCAGGATTCCGTAGAGCTGACCGTCACGGTTTATCTCGAGGACGATGACCTTGTCGTGCCTCTCGATGAATCTCTCCACCTCGGAGTGATAGGGCAGGGCCCTGACGCGGCAGGTGCTGACCGACAGGCCGGTAGACTCCAACATGTCATCTATCTCGGTGATGGAGTTCTCCATGGAACCGTAGTAGATTACCCCAATCTGCTGTTCCTCCTCCTCTCTGATGACCGGTGCCGGGAGGAGGTCGCGCGCGCCGTCGATTTTCCTGCGCAGGCGGGAGACGGTGGCGTAGTAGACATCGGGGTCTTCCGAATACACCCCATCCTCGTCATGCCCGGTGCCCCGGTAGAGGACGGGATCGAGCCCGCTGCCGGGAAGGGTCCTGTATGGAATGCCGTCCCCGTCGACGTCCCGGTAACGGCCGTAGTCGGCCACCGCATCCAGTTCGTCTTGCGTGCGGAGTACCTTGCCCCGATCCATAGGGGAGTCCGGGTACTGGAATCCTGCCGTCGACCAGTTGTTCATGCCAAGATCGAGGTCGCTGAACCCGAACACGAGGGTCTGGAATCTCTCGGCGTAGTCGAAGATTCTCCAGCCGTACTCGAAGCACTCGTCAACGGTCCCGGGGATTATGACAATGTGCTGGGTGTCGCCGTGGCTGGCCTCATACAGCATCGACAGGTCGCCTTGCTGGGTGCGGGTTGGTAGTCCAGTCGACGGACCGACCCTGTTGATGTCCCAAATCACGCCTGGGACCTCAGCGAAGTAGGCCAGCCCGATGAACTCGGACATCAGAGAGATGCCCGGGCCGCTGGTGCACGTCATCCCACGGCCACCGGCCCACCCGGCCCCGATTACCATGCCGGCCGCGGCCAACTCGTCCTCGGCTTGGATGACCGCGCAGGTCGCGCCACCGTCGTCCCCCTCTCTGAGTTTCGGCAGCCACTCGATGATGCTCTCAGCCAAGGATGAGGATGGAGTAATGGGGTACCACGAGAGCATGTTGACACCTCCGAAGATCGAGCCCAGGGCAACTGCCTCGTTACCCTCGACTAGGAAAGCGTCGGGGTCCTTGTCACGAGCCTCGACGCAGTAGGGTATGCCACCCTCCCAGTTCTCCTCGGCGTAGGCCCGGCCCTCTCCGATAGCCCTCGTGTTAAGCTCGATTGCCTTCTCCTTGCCCTTGAATTGCCTCCCGAGGGCATCGCTGACGGCGGCATCATCGATGCCCAGAAGATGCGCCAGTGCCCCGACATAGTACATGTTGCACATCAGGCGGGCCAGTTTCGGGTTGATTCCCCTAGCCATCTTGGTCATCGGCATTCCGAATGAGGGACAGTCGTCCCTGTCTACTGGGAGCTTGACGTCCTCGTTGTAGATAACCACGGTTCCCGGCTCCAGACTGTCGAGGTCCTTTTGCCAGGTGTCCTTGTTCATCAGTACCTGGATGTGCGCCTTGTCGCCTGGTGCTTGGTATCCCCTGTCGCTAGCGCGGATTATGAACCACGTGGGCAGGCCGGAGATGTTGCTAGGGAAGAGGTTCTTGCCACTCACAGGGACGCCCATCTGAAACATCGAATTGAGAACAATCAGGTTAGCGGACTGGGACCCCGTCCCGTTCGCCGTTGCTATATTGATAGTGAAGTCGTTGCAGATACGCTCCATCGTTTCCTGCTTCTCCATGGCTCGGCTCGGCACCACCTAGGGGTTCGCGCAGGGTGACCCGGTAATAATCCGGTCTTAGCCGTTCCCGTCACCTAGTCACTGGATTTAGCGTGATTCCGCGTGCGTTGGCATTTTCAATGAGTGCGCTTTCCGCCGCCCATGCCTATCCCCGAGAAGCTACAGGTTGCATGGGCCGAGGCCACCGCCCTAATCGAATCCGGAGAGCCTGAGAAGGCCTTGGAAATGCTACGCTCAGAGGCTTGGGATGCCTGCGAGAACGGTGCTCAGCAGGCGAGGACCCTGCGCTTCGCCGGGGACGCGGGTACGGCCCTTGGGGAGCAGGACACTGCCAATCAGAAGCGCCACTGGCAGCGTGCCCACAAGAATTACCGTAAGGCGCTTAACTTCGATCCCAAGAACAAGGAGACTAGGCGACGTATGAACAAGCTCGCCTCGATGATGGACGAGCAGGCCATATCCATGGGAGTGGGTCTCCAACTCTTCGACGAGGGCAACCCGACCCCGTTCGGACTGGTGTCCCTGCTAATTGCCGGAATGCTGCTCCTAGTCTCGTTCAAGGTGGTCACGGACTGGTTCGACGGACCTGATGACAACCCGGTGGTGACCCTCGAGATATCCTACATGCCACCCGGCGAAAACGAGAGGGTGACGGCGTTAATCGAAATCGAGCTCTATCGGGACGACGCACCCATTCACGTGGAGAACTTCCTGCTGCTCACCGAGCAGTTCCGGTACGACTTCACCTCCTTCCACAGAGTCATCGACGATTTCATGATTCAAGGGGGCGACTTCGAAAACCACGACGGCACAGGGGGTTACACAGCGAAGTGGTACGGCTTCTGCAACGGAGAGGAGTTCGACAGTTCCGGAAACAGGCACAGTCAGGAGTCCTGCGAACAATCCCAGTGGTCACTCCCCGACGAGGCCGACAATGGTCTCCTCCACCTCCCGGGGTCCCTCGCCATGGCCAAGACCAACTCTCCCAACACCGGTAGCAGCCAGTTCTACATCGTGCCCGACGACAGCACCCCGAGTCACCTCGACGGAGTGCACACGGTCTTCGGTAAGGTCATCAGCGGCATGAATCATGTGACAGCCATTAGCGAGGTAGACACCGGCAGCGGAGACACTCCGATCAACGAGGTCCGCCTGATGCACGTCACGGTGAATGATTGAGGCCCAACCTCGTTTTGCTAATGGGTCAACTTCATGGAGCACATGCCTGCCGACATCACCGTAGGTGATGAGATGGGCGAGGCAGACCCCTTCGGCGCAAGGTCCACCTTCGTAGCCAGCGATGGCTCGACTGCCACCTTCATGGACATAGGGGCGCTTGAGAGGTCGGGAGCATGCGACCTGTCCCGGATTCCAATCTCTATCCGCATACTACTCGAAGCGGCGCTTCGTAAGTGCGACGGCTTCCTCGTCACCGAGGAAGACGTCATCAGGATAGCCTCTTGGTCGCCTAAGATGGAACCCGCGGAGATTCCTTTCAGCCCCAGTCGAGTAATACTGCAGGACTTCACAGGAGTCCCTGCTGTGGTCGACATTGCAGCCCTGCGAGACGCCATGGTTGCGATGGGCGGGGACCCGGAGAGAGTGAACCCTCAGGTACCGGTCGACTTGGTAGTCGACCACTCCGTCCAAGTTGACGTGTCCGGCCGGTTCCCGGGCGCTCGCGAGCGCAACCTCGAGATAGAGTACGAGCGCAACCTCGAGCGCTACAAGTTCCTGAAGTGGGGCCAGCAGAGCCTCGACAATTTCCGAGCCGTCCCCCCTGGCCGCGGCATCGTCCATCAGGTCAACCTCGAGTGGATAGCCAGCGTCGCTCGCGAGGACGAGGGGCTGTGGATTCCCGACACCCTAGTGGGAACTGACTCGCACACGACGATGATCAACGGGCTAGGCGTCCTCGGCTGGGGGGTCGGCGGAATCGAGGCCGAGGCAGTGATGCTCGGTCAACCGATCTACATGCTTCTGCCCGAGGTGGTGGGCTTCGAGCTGACTGGATCGTTGCAGCCAGGAGTCACGGCCACCGACATGACGCTCAGGGTGGTGCAGATGCTGAGGGAGCACGGCTGCGTCGGCAGGTTCGTCGAGTTCCACGGGTCCGGACTGTCCGGCCTTAGCCTCCCGGACCGCGCTACGATAGCCAACATGGCACCTGAGTATGGTGCGACATGCGGGTTCTTCCCCGTTGATCAGGCCACTCTAGACTACATGCTCCTGTCGGGTCGCGACCCATCGCACGTCGAGGATGTCAAGCACTACCTGAGTGCTCAGGGACTGTTCCACGATGACTCGACGCCGACCCCCGAGTTCACATCCACACTGTCGCTCGACCTCTCCACCGTCGAACCATCGCTGGCCGGGCCGAAGAGGCCACAGGACAGAGTGCCCCTGTCTGCTATGAAGTCGCACTGGACGGCCAGCCTGAACGCCCCAATCGGCCACCAGGGCCATGGAATCGACCCCTCGCTAAACGACGCCAGCGCGGAAATCGCTGGGCGTGATGCGAGCCTGAGGCACGGTGACATCGTCATCGCCGCCATCACGAGCTGCACCAACACCAGCAATCCCAGTGTGATGGTGGCTGCGGGTCTACTCGCTCGGAACGCACGTGACAGAGGCCTGTCAATCAAGCCCTGGGTGAAGCCTAGCCTCGCCCCAGGCAGCAGGGTCGTGACCGAGTACTACGACGCCGCTGGCCTGACCGAGGACCTAGACGCCCTCGGATTCAGCGTAGTCGGCTACGGGTGCACCACCTGCATCGGCAACTCGGGCCCCCTCGACGAGGAGATCGAGACTGCGGTGGACGAGGCCAACCTCGTCGTAGGGAGCGTCCTCTCGGGGAACCGGAACTTCGAGGGCAGGATTCACCAGAAGGTCAAGGCGAACTACCTCGCTAGCCCCCCGTTGGTGGTTGCCTATGCCCTCGCCGGAAACTTGGACATCGATTTCTCGAACGACCCCATCGGCCACACTGCCTCGGGCGAGCCCGTGATGCTGGCGGACATCTGGCCCAGCGACGCCGAGATCCGTTCGACAGTCGACGGGGTGATTGACCCGGAGATGTTCAAGCGTCGCTACGAGGACATCCTCAGTGAGCCCCGTTGGGACGCCATCCCCAGCGAGTCAGGGTCGCTGTATGGCTGGGACGACTCCTCGACCTATGTCCGACTCCCTTCCTTCCTCGAGGGGATCGAGCCCGAACCAGCTCCCATCGAACCTATCCACGGCGCGCGGGTGTTGGTCAAGGTCGGCGATTCCGTGACCACGGACCACATCAGCCCAGCGGGGGCATTCCCGCATCACGGCCCCGCCGGCCAGTACCTCGTCGACAAGGGAGTCCAGCCACGAGACTTCAACTCGTTCGGCAGCCGACGCGGTAATCATGAGGTTATGGTGCGGGGCACCTTCGCTAACATCCGTATGCGCAATCAGATCGCGCCCGGCACCGAGGGCGGCTTCACCACTCACTTCCCCTCCGGAGAGGTAACCTCGATATTCGAGGCCAGCAACAGGTACCGACAGGACGCGACGCCACTGGTCGTCCTAGCCGGTTCGGCATACGGCACAGGCAGCAGCAGGGACTGGGCTGCCAAGGGCACCCTGCTGCTGGGGGTGCGTGCGGTCATAGCCACCTCGTTCGAGAGGATCCACCGCTCCAACCTCGTTGGGATGGGAGTTCTCCCACTGACCTTCCTAGAAGGGGAGGACGCCGACAGCCTAGGCTTGGACGGCTCCGAGTCTTTCGACATCCCAGCCAGAGCCGACCTTGAGCCGATGTCGCTAATACCCGTCACGGCCACCAAGGCGGACGGCAGCATACTGGAGTTCGAAGCAGTGGTGAGGCTAGACACCCCCGTGGAGGTCGAGTACTACAGGAACGGGGGTATTCTGCCGACCGTTCTGAGGAATCTGGCCGAAGCATGAAAACCGTCCTCGCAGCCCGCCGGAGTAGGAGACGACCCTAGGAGAATCTGAGATGGAACTGAGGGGCACTGTGAGATTCCGCTTCCGCTCGCCCGAGCACGATGTCGATGTGCTGCTCGAGGGCGACGCCGGATGGGTCAACGGGATTCGCGAGGAGTTGGGCCTCTCGGGCGATCTTGGGGTACTACAGCCGCTGGCTGCGAGACTGGTCGAATCCGACGAGTCCGAGTCTGAGTCGGCCATGGGAGAGGGGGATGAAGAGATCTTCGAGGAGATGCCCCTACCCGAGGAGGCAGTGCTGCCCGGCCCCCCACCAGACCCTTCGAGAATTCCCTCGGTGGTCCGCGTCATCGGCAGCCTCGACGTAGATTCGGGAGTCGCCGAGCTCGGTGGGAGGAAGAGGAGCGACCCGGATATAGATGTCATAATCGAGATCCTAGAAGAGCTTGAGGACGAGGTCGAACCGCTCTCGGACAACATGTCGGGAGACCCGATGGCAGAGGCCTGGATCCAACTCCTCCTCACCCTCGTCGTCCGCGAGCATGGGCATACCTCGCTGCCCCTGAGCTCGATAGAGAGGGCCTTGGAGGGCAGGATGAACCGCGAGGGGGCGGAACTCGAGACCTTCCTCTACCGCCTTTGGACCATGGGAAGGCTGGAGAGGATACACGGAGGGGCTGAAATCCAGTACGCACCGAATCCGAGTTGGCTGGAGTTGCGGTAAAGCTCCTGAAGCCACCAACTCCTATGGAGTTGCTCAACTCATATGGGGCGAAGGCATAAGAGACGACCGAAACTCCGGCTGAGCATGCTGCATACGTCTGAGTCTGCCCGAAATCGAACCAAGGAGGGCCGCACGGCCGTCTTCATGGTGCTGTTGATGCTGACCTCGCTGATGGTATCCATAGTACCAGCCGCGAGTGCATCGCACATCACCCAATACGCGGTACAACGCGACCCGGCCCATCTCACAGTGGGCGATCTGAACTGCGATGGCCACAACGACATAGTGGCTGTCAGCGTCATGGGGCACTACATCACGGCGCTGTACAACGACGGGCAGGGCAACTTCGCGGACAGGCAGGACGTGTTCATCTCGAACAACGATTCGCAGCGCGCTGGGTTCGTGGATACCGCTAACTCGGTCGACGTCGAGATCGCAGACATCGACGGCGACGGCGCGAATGACATAGTCTACTACCAAGAGAACATCAGGTTCGTCGGCGAGAGCTTCGTCCGACCTGGCAACCTGACCACGATGTGGGGCGATTGCTCCGAGAGGGTCAACCAGTGGGATGACACCGAGATCACGGTCTCCAACCCCTACCATCTGGGCATGGAGGTCGGCGACATAGATGAGGACGACAATGACGACATCGTTCTAATCACTATGGATGCCACAGCGACCAACCAGTACATCCAGATTTACAGGGGGACCGACCCATCGCTACTGACCAACCAGCAGTCAATCCCCGTACCTCTGACCAACGGCATGTACGTCGAGACCCATCTGGGACATTGGGGGGAGACGGTACAGGGCAGCGGCATACCTGGCGGTAGCCTTGGTGATTGCGAGGATTTGGACCTCTGGCTGCTCAGAACTCCTCCTTACAACACCGGAGTCGGGACTTCGGTCGGGCACTATGACAACATGACCGTGCTCGAGTTCGACTGCATCACTAACCAGTATCCCAATCCCTTGGACGCAACAGCTCAGGGTATCCACGATTTCAAACTCGATGCCGAGCACAACTACCCCCTGTATGGACTTGACATAGCCGATACGAACGGAGATAACGAGATTGACCTAATCGCGGCGGTTGACGGCATCACTGGGAACATCTCCTACGCTACCCGGTCGGGCAGCAGTTGGAACACCCAGAACTACGTCTACTTGGGTGACTATCTCGGCGCATCAATCACCATTGTTGATGTAAATCAGGACGGCGAGGTGGACTTCTTCGTGCCCACCGAGGTCACACTAACCCGTCTGCAGGATTCATCAGCCCAGAACCAGACCTACCTTCTGCTGGAGAACCTACGAGAGATCAACTCGGTCGAGATTATTCTAGCCAATCCCAATGGCCCGGGATACCTCTCTTCACTTTCTTTCGACGTGGGTCGACGACCCACCATGGCCATACCTGGTCAGCTTCAGGGTGGCGATGACAGTGCCTACGAGATTATCATCGGCCAGCGAGACTACTCCTACAGGTTCTCCGACGGTGCTATGTGGCTGGACACCCAAGGATGGGCAGGGGCTGGCGACTTCCTATCTGTGTTAACTCTAGACAATGAGGATGTCGGCATCACTGGGGTGACGATTGCTCCAGCATCGTACAACCCCGCTACCGGTCAGGCCGAGATAGGCGAGGGCACCAGATGGGTCAACGTGACCGTCAAGAACACCGGACTCAACCCCCTGACCGGATCCGTTGATGTTGACCTAGAGGTCAAGGAGGTCCTCGGAGGGACCGACACCGTGGTCTACTCGAACGACTTCGAGGGCAACGAGGACACCACCAACTGCTCCAACTGCGTATTCGCGAAGCACTCCTACACTGGTATGTACGGGACAGGAGCGTCCTCTTGGCACATAGAGACAAACTCCACCGCCGACACCCAGAATGTCTCATGGTACGAGGCTGACAACAACCCGACCAACTACTACTGGGCGGGAATGGACTACAACGGTGACAACGAGAGCGACTCGGGTTACTACAACAACATGGATGAGGCACTGATTCTGGAAAACGTCGACCTGACCGGCGCCGATGCGGCGTACATGGACCTGTCAGTGATGTGCACCACGGCCTTCTTCGAGCTCTATCTAGCCGAGCAATACTCGGTGGTCGAGCGCTGGCTTTACGAGGACTCATGCGGCATTGAGGTGTGGACTGATGGAAACGGATGGGAGTCCGTGTTCTTCGCCGGCGGCTGGGACAACGAGCGTTTCTTCCGCATCTACTACCAAGGCGTTGACCCCGAGTATAACACATACAATGGGAACTTCAACACCAACACCGCAACAGGTTGGCTGAATTACACCGAAGGAGGCGGAACGTCTCCCGACCCCGATGAGAGAGAATCAATCGACCTCACTAGGTACGCCGGACAGGTCGTAGACATCAGATTCCGATTCCGCAGCGGCCTAATGGGCTCAGTGGGGCCCGCTGGTTCCTCGCAGGACACCGGTCTAGACGGCTTCGCCTTCGACAACATCACCATCAGAAAGAGGGACGTGACATTCGGCACCACTGAGACCGTCAGCCAGACCCTGAACTTCAACGACTTCGCCGCGGGAGCATCCGAGGAGGTCGTACTGACCGCTGACTTCGTCGACAACAGGACGTACTACGTGAAGACCGAACTGACCAACCCAACCGGATTCACCAACATGGACGATCTGAATGACGAGATTAAGTTCCAGTTGACCGTAAACAACCTGTTCGACCCGTGTCTAGCCGAGGAGCATTGGGTCGATCTAGAGAATGGGGTCAGGTACGCCTCTGGCGAGCGCGAAATCAGGGTCAAGGCCCAGAACTGCGGGAACACTCTGACTGACTTCCAGTTGGAGGCGTTCATCCAGAACGCCGAACCCGACCTCATCGCCATCGAGGACTTCTCCGGCGTCGAGCCCATGTGGACGGACGACGGCAACGAGAACGGCAGCAGGCTGGACGACTCCACCGGCTCGAACGACATGTTACCCCAGAACGTGGGCGTCTTCAACAGTCACGCCTACTGGCTGGGGCACCCGAGCGACGGGTACGGTGACAACTGGAACGAGACCGTGACGCTGGACCCGATCCCCGTCGCTTCAACCGGCGCTGACTTCACCTACCTGACCTTCGACTATTACGCGGAGGGAGACTACCTCAAGGACAGCGGCGGCAACATACTGGCCATCAGGGACGCTGCCAACCTGGAGATTACCTGGACCAAGGATGGAGAGGTGTATCAAGGGGTCGTTTACGGGACTTGGACGGACCTGAACGAGAACGGCATTCAGAACACCAACCCGGAGGACCCTAACTTCCATCGCTGCGAGGACTTCGACCTCAACGGCTACGACGAGGTCGAGTACTTCGGCGACCACTCGGACAACATCAACTCGGTGGTCTGGTTCGACTCCGAAAACATCCTCAAGTCAGTGACCGTAGACATGACCCACATAGTCATACTAAATCGCACCAGCGCGGATACCGGCGACTGGCGCGACGAGTGCACCACCCTCTCAGGGTCTGAGGTCACACTAACTTGGAGATTCCAGTCTAACGACGACGGAGTGAACGGCAACGCCGGTCTTTCCGGTTTCGGAGTGGACAACATCCGGGTAGAGGAGTTCACCTTCGAGGATGACGGCTCCTACACCGTCAACATCACTGGGCTTGATGCCGCCGAGAAAGAGATAGCCACCATGGCCACTCACGACTTCCAGAGCGGCATATACAAGATCGACGTGACAACCATCTTCGACAACACCGACCCCCTGACCTCCTGGTACAACGAGACCGAGGTCAACACCGCCAACAATCACTCGTCCATCATCTTCAGTATCGCCAGCGCCGACATTACTCTGCTGCAGCCCGATGTGCTGGAGTGCGTGTCCGACATCACATACGAGTGCGTTTACCCCATAGATGACGCATCGGCCCACAGCTTCGCTGTGCCCCTGCTGAACGGCGTCATTGCCGGAGAGTACCAGATTACCATGAAGATAGTTGATTTGGACACGGGGCAGACGGTCTACGAGGAGTCTAGCGACAACGGACCGTTCGACCTAGCCCCTCATCAGAGGGGGCAGGCCAACTGGACCAATCCGTACAACTCATGGTACGACGCGCACACCTACAACATCAGCTTCTACGCCGATCTGTTCCAAGAGGACGGGACCCTAGAGCCATCTGGCAACGACCGCTACTTCGAAATCCAGTTCTTTGAGAACATCGATGTCGCGATCCTGTCCAACCCGACTGACCAGAACCGCCTCCAGAGCGTCAAGAAGGACCTCGAGGCGATGGGCAAGACGTACACCCAGCTGCGCACGGAGAACTGGGACACCTACGGGACGCCCGACTGGGTCGAGCACTTCAACAAGGTGCTGCTGCCATGGCAGACTGACTACAACGTCTACTACGGAGAGTACTACGAGTCGCTAGCGCAGACCCGCGACAGCGACGGACTCAGCTTGACCGAGACGCTCGAGGATTACATGAGCGGAGGTGGCACCGTGCAGATGCACCTAGGTCCATACCGCAACGAGTACCAGCCCAACAGGCTACCATTCGGCATGGACATAGCAATGAGGAACCAAGTCAACTTTACCGTGGACAATAGGGTTCACTACAGCAACCTGTCTATCGTCGACCAGTACCACCCGATACTGAGCAACGTCGATCCGGTCGCCTTCAGCGGAATCAACGGCGGCTCACATATCGCCTTAGCCGGTCTGGATGCCGCACAGGTTCAATCGACGCAGATTCCACAGGTCTGCGGAGGACGCATCAGCGACCCCACTGGAACCTTCCACACGCTGATGCGCGACACGGAGTTCGATACGCAGTCCTTGCTCTCCGTTTGCAATCGTGGTGCAGGTGGTCTGATTGTGACCACTATCGATGTCGAGAACCCAAGCGTCTCAGAGGAGTACGGCGGCTCGAGCATACCCTTGCTGTCTAACATGCTGGCCTACCATCTCACTCCATACCCCAGTGACTTCGGCATAGCCGGAGAGAGCTTCGATCTAACCATCAACGGCGAGGCCCCCTCCATCGACACCGTCACTGGCGCCTATGCCACGATGTACATCAAGAGCAACTCCGACCTCGACTTCAGCTACGTCACCTCTGTCGAGGGCGTCGTAGCAGATTGGACCCTAGAAACGGGGAACAACGACTCCGTGACCGGATGGGACGGGTCAATCATAGACGCAGGGGAGTACAGCCACACCCAGCAGATCAATCCGTCCATCCCGACGCTCGGCTCCTTCTGCGTCGGCGACTCCTCCTCAACCACGGGCTGCAGGATTGGCGCAGAGTGGTTGCTCACCCTGTACCTGCATGACGATGCAGGGCATACCCGCATGTCCTACATCCGCATGGTCACAGATGATACCCTGGCCGATGAGTTCAGACCCATTGCCAGCGCAATAATGGTCGAAGACGCCACCAGCAGCGAGTACGTCAGCCTAGACGGCACGAAGACGGTTGCCGGCGTGGACTGGCCAATCTACCGCGCTAGGCTGTCCGACACCGGCGACCTCAGCATATCGTTCGATGCCAGCGAGAGCTACGACCCGGATGCGCCCGAGGGCGAGAAGGGCATAGAGCTCTACGAGTGGAAGGTCTTCTTCGACTACCCGTGGGACAGCTCTGATCCGACCTTGGAGGGGCACGTGTTCCAGATTCCGGCAGCCGCCGGTGGGGAGGATTGGTCCTACGTCTTCAGGAACCTGACCGCCAGCCCTGACGGCAACCTCGAGAACGAGATCCGAATCGAGCTGATAGTCTACGACAAGGCTGGCAAGCAGAGCGAGAAGCACAGGATGTACTTCGTAGTCGTAGGAGAGGACTTCGGCGACGATGAGCCCATCGTGCAGTTCACCAACCCAGGTCCGAATGAGAACCAGAACGCCGATTTGGTCACCATTACCGGTATCCTCGTGTCTGGAGCGGAGAACGGGGACGTGGTAATCGAGGTCGCGCTGACCGAAGCCGTGCTCGACTACACTCCGACCCAGAAGATTACCCAGAAGTCGATTGGCAAGTACAACGCCACAGGACTCTTGTCCGACAGTCAGCAGTTCACCATGACCTTGGACATCTCGGACCTCTATCAGGAGACTGGCATAGCCGCCACCATCTACGTGAAGATCAAGGAGGGCGATGGTGAGAGGCATACTCTCTACCAAGAGATAGGAATCACTCTGGTTCCTCGTCTCCCGGAGGTTGAGCCCACAGACGAAGGAGAGGGCATGAGCATGCTGCTAATCGGGGGCATCGGCGTGTTCGTACTACTACTCGTGGTAGTGGTCACGATGATGATGCGTGGCCGAGGCAAGGATGACTCCGGTGAGGACACGGTCGAGCAGTTCGGAGGCGTCGAGGAGATGGATCCGGTCGAGGCCTATGTCCAGCAGATGGTGGCCTCGGGCTACGACGAGCAGACTGCTAGGACTTACGCTAAGCAGTACTACGCCCAGTATTACGAGGACCAACGCAAGGGCGGCGGTTGACGTCAGCCATCCAGAGCCCACTGCAGAAGCACCTTGAAAACGAGGTGCAGACAGCGCTGCCCGTGGACACCTCCGGTCCGTACACAGTCACCGACATCTCCCTCGCTGAGGCGGGCGAGGCCAGGGTTTCGTGGGCCCGTAGCAGGATGCCGGCCCTCGCTGCCTTGAGGGCTGCCGCGGAGAGCGAGAAGCCTCTCACTGGCCAGCGCGTGGCAGGATGCCTACACGTCACCAAGGAGACCGCAGTCCTAATCGAGACTCTCAGGGCGGCTGGAGCAGAGGTGTCGTGGTCCGGATGCAATCCGCTCTCTACCCAGGACGATGTAGCCGCATGGTTGGCCAGAGAGGGCTACGACATCCATGCCTGGTACGGTCAGAGCACTGAGGAGTTCTACCGGTGTATAGACCGCACCCTCGAGCTCAGACCGACTCTCACGCTGGATGACGGAGCAGATCTGATCTACCGCGTCCACAGCGACTTCCCGCAACTGGCGGATGGCATCCTCGGCGGGACCGAGGAGACGACCACCGGAGTCATACGGCTGCGGGCGATGGCCGAGGCAGGGGAGTTGCTGTACCCGGTGATTGCGGTGAACGATGCGGCCACCAAGTGGGACTTCGACAACGTGCATGGCACCGGCCAATCCACACTGGACGGAATCATCAGGGCCACCAGCGTACTACTCGCAGGCAAGGACTTCGTGGTCGCAGGCTACGGTCACTGCGGCAGGGGGCTGGCCGCGCGGGCTCGTGGCATGGGGGCCAATGTGATTGTTACCGAGGTCGACCCATTGCCAGCCCTGCGGGCTGTCATGGACGGCTTCCGAGTCATGAGGATGGACGAGGCAGCCACCTTGGGCGACATCTTCTGCACCGCCACCGGGATGAAGGACGTAATCGTGGGCAGGCACTTCGACTCCATGAAGGACGGTGCGATAGTCTGCAACACCGGGCACTACGATTGCGAAATCAGTATACCTGACCTCGAGAAACGTTCCACCGACTGCCGCACCATCAGAGAGAACAACGAGGCCTTCCGGATGGAGGACGGGCGTACGATTCACCTGCTGGCTAGGGGCCGCCTAGTCAACCTCGCTGCCGCCGAGGGCCATCCCAGCGAGGTGATGGACATGTCGTTCGCCAACCAGTTCCTAGCCCTGTGCCGTCTGGCTTCCGAGGGTGGCGGCTACGACAACAGGGTCTACGACATCAGTCCCGAGCAGGATACAGAGCTGGCCGCACTGAAACTCAAGACGGCCGGAATCAGCATCGATGAGCTGACGCCAGAGCAGATCTCCTACCTGAGCGACTTCAGGGCCGGGACCTAGTCCTCCAAAGGCTCCAACTCATCAGATGGCGGCTCCCCCCAGTCCGAGTCGCCTTCCTCGATTGTGAAATCCGGAATCTCGGGCTTCCATCTGATTGGCATTTTCTCCCCTGACTCGACCACGAGCTCCAGCCTCTCTGAGAGGGCCGGCATCCTCTGGCTGACCATGGCGTTGTACATCTTGCTGCCCCTGATTCCATCAGGGATGCACAGCTTGCCACTACTGGTCTCGCAATCTATGGCGCGGTCGAGGTCCAATGCATGCCTATTCAGCTTGTGCAGCAGTCCGGAGGTAACTTTCGAGAGCCCCATAAAGCAGGCCAAGATGAATACGAAGACCAGGATGAACCCCCAGGTCGTACCCCCTACCAGCGTCATCGCGACGGTCCCAAGCAGGAACACTATCGGAGCGATGAAGGTGATTAGGAAGAAGGTCGGAGATATCGGCTTACGCTTCTTCATCCTCTCGATTATCGCCCAGCGCGGATGCTTGGGGTTCTGCGGCCTGAAAATCTCGTCCTTCTCCATCTTCGCCGCCCTCGATACCATCCTGTTAACCGATTCCATGCGAGCAAGCTGGTTACTCGTCGTCGCTTCCATACCATCGCTGAAGAGCTCCTCTAGGAGTTCTGCACACTCCTCGTAATGACCCAGCCTCACCAGTATGGCGACTTGCTCTATCAAAGGGGCGACCTCGTTCGGAGCGATCTCTCGCCTGTCCTGCCACCACCTGAGCCCCTCTTCCAGCATTCCGAGGTGATCGACCAGCAGGACGCCCCCGAGCCTCCAGGCGTCAAAACTCTCCGGGTCAATCTTCACGACCTTCCGTAGAGCTGAGATTGCTTTCGCTGCCTGCTTGAGGCTCGGCATCTCCTGCCGCCCTCTGGTCTCAGCGGGCAGCGACCAGCGTGCCACACCCATCCACGCATCGGCGTGGTCGGGGTCTATCGCGACGGTTTCCCTAGCCGCTTCGAGGGCAGCATCCCTGTCTCCAGACTGCTCCGCCTCGACCGCGTCGAGCCAGACCATCTCGGCGCTCTTGGCCATGCACCCTGCTGCGGCTAACAATCCATGAAGGCTGGGGTAGGAGAATCAACGGCCCTTGCCGCCCCGCCCACCTCGGGATCGACCCTTGCCCTTCCAACCTTCCCGGAGATTGGGCCTGCGTTTCCTGCCCCGGGTGTTCCTTGACCCCTTGCCTTCGACCGGCTTTCTGGCGTCACAGCGGTTGCACTCGGTCCTACTGGCGAAATTGTGGTTACTGCAACTCGGGCAAGTCCAGTCCCCAGGTTTCATATTTGAATCTCTGAAACCACCTGAGTTACTAGATCGATGGCCACGAGAATTTCTGCTCCCACCCCCACCTCTCGGTTTCGGCTCTTCACAACCAGTTCGATTGCAGACTTTTTTGTTTGCATAATTGTGGTTTTTGCATTTAGGGCAGCGCCAGTCCCCTGGCTTCAAACTCGAGTCTCTGTCTCCCCCGAACTTACGTCCCCGGCCCCTCTGTTCGTTTCCTCGTCTACTGCCTGAGCGACTATCTCTTCCCCGTCTGAATTTACTCTCACCCGATCTCCTATCCTGTCGACCTCGATTGACCCTCCCGCGAGGAGCAATCTCAACGGGTGAACCTATTGCGCTTACCGCATCTATGCTCTCGTTCAGAGGATGCACGTGGACGAGCGGCCCCTCAATCGGCCCCAACACAGTCTCCACTCTCCCAAGCGTCTTCCCACCGGTGATTCGGATACCGGCCCCCAGCTTCGGTGCGCGACCTTCGAAGGAGATCAGGAGACCGCCTTCGTGCGACTCGCTGGACACTGTGCCAGAGAAGCTCATGGCTCAGCCGCGACGCCTACCATACATGAGGGCTACGACTGCGGCTGCCACCACCGAAGGGAGGCCGGCTGCAGGAAGCAGACCGCCATCATCTCCCTCTTCCTGAGGTGGCGCTACCACCGGCTCGGGCTCTTCGAAGAGGTGCGAGTTGTTCACACTCTGTGAGACCTCCGAGCACTTCCCCGAGGAATCGCAGCCTTGGACTGAGACGATGTGCTCCCCCTCGCTCCAGAGCTCGAAGTTGATGCTAGGGGTCGACCACGTGTTCCCCGTCGAGCTCACCGAACCGGTCCGCGAGCCGTCTATGGACATCTCGAATTCGACTGACTCCCCGTCTGGGTCGCTGTACTGCCCCTGCATCGACCACTGTGACCCATCCCATTCGGTGTCGGTTATCGTCATCAATGGAGGTGAGGACTCCTTGACCAGGTCGATGTCGTAGATGTGCTCCATCGGGTAAACATTCGAGTTTCCCGCAACTCTGACCCAGACATCGACCTCGCCGGGCACGGTGTTCGATGCCGGTAGTTCCACCACCACCTCGCCGGTGAAGGTGACTGTGACGGAGGGGGATGACTGACCATCCTGATTCAGGCCGAGTTCGAGTTCTAACTCAGGCCACTCGGACGTTGGGGAGATGGATATCGGGTGCGGGTCGGAGAGAGTCGTCTCGGAAGAGCTGATGGAGAACGGGACGCCGAGATTCCAGGTCCTCTCACCAGAGCTCTGCCCAGCAGGGTCGACTGCCTCGCAGGACACCTCTCCGGGGGCTCCTCTGGGAATCTCGGCCCACCACGATCGATCCGCCCCCTCAGTCAACTCTAGCGACGGGGCTCCGGTACAACTGATGTCTAGTTGGGAGACTCCGCCCTCGTCCGAGAACCATGAGGACACCTCATCCCAATCCGCCCAGATGTGCTCGCCCCCACTCGGAGATGGGAACCAAGCACCGTCGATCGGGGCGCCATCAGTCCAGACCGGGGGGTCATCGACGGGAATGGGCTGGGTGGTGAAATCCGCGAACAGGTCCTCCCCCAGTGGCCAATCCGCGAAATCCGCATCGGGCATCACGGTGAACCTCAGGCTACCGTCGGAATTGACCTCGAGCGTGTGCGTAGAAGAGCCATCCCCTAAGCAGGTCCCGCGAATCGGAGCAGGAATCGGCGACTCCTCCTCGAAGCTCACGTCCCTGCCCTCGCACTCCTCCCACATATCCAGACGCAGGTCCTGAGTCACAGGGAAGTTGAACTCCAGACTCGCTCTAGTCATGTTCGAGGCGTTGAGGACGAGCGTGAACTGATTGCCGTCAGCCACACCTGGAATAGTCATCGTCGAATTCAACCAGAGTTGCACGCGGCACTCGTCGACGCCGTCAGAGGCAGGAATCGCGGTGTCGCAGTCCCGATTCTCGTCAGGTACGACGGGAACCTCCTCGCAGTCGTTTCCGAAGGCGGATGTGCAGTCCTTGATTTGCGAATGCCTGGGGGGGATGATGTTGAACTCCTCTATCTCGACTCCGTCCTCCTCCCAGCTGGTGTTCTTCCAACTGACACCCTCGCCGCCTCTGTGGTAGTCCCCGTCCCTAATTCCTATCCGAGTCAGAGTGTGCTCGATGCACTCGCTGGCCAGCGCTCTGAAGAGCTCGCGCTCATCAGTCGACAGCCAGCCGTCACCTCCGTCATTCGGGTCGATCTCGGCCATGAACTCGTCCATGGTCACCCTGATGTCATCGGCGAGAGTCGCGTTGATCCAAGCCACAGCACGGACATCGGCGGTCTGCCAGTCTGGACTGATGTCGAAAACGAACTCCGCCTTGGTGTATTCGAACATGTCTTCGAAGGTGATTGAGCCGCACTGGTCCTCCAGCGAACCACCGCCTCCAAATTGCTCCATACGCAGTGGACCATCCTCGAGATCCCCCCCGCGCCATCCCTCGCTAGGAGATACTAGACTCGCCGTTAGCAGGAAGACGAGGACGATGGAAGCGGTGGTCTGAACCCTCGTCATGGAAATTCTAGCGCAAGCGAGCATGATGATTCTATCGCCGTCTTGAATCGGAGTTTAGGGGAGCCTAAACTTGATAAGTGCAACTAATTTCGGAGTTTTAGGGTGACCTAAATTGTTCGGAAATAAGACACATGCTAACTTGCTAATTGGAATACTGCTTTGCTCAACTATTGCAGGTTGTATTGGAACGGAAGACCAAGAAACTGAACCTTTAGGGGAATTAGTTGTTGCATTCGAGATCAAGGCTGACTATGAGAACATAGACGAAAATCCCCAAATATTGGCCGATTACTTGTCTGAGAAATTGAATTACGACGTCTCTCTTTACAGCGTAGATTCTGAGGGTGCAATGATTGAAGCTCTCCGATTTGGTAATGCCGATATCGCACTCATGGATGGAGGGGCGGCATGGGTTGGATGGCAGCAATATGGACTGGACGCCATGGCTGCAGATGAGAAATCTGATGGCAGGACCTACTACAATGCTCACGCGTGGGTGAGAGCGGACAGTGAGATGGCCGCTGCGCACCTTGATGACGACCCATACACGGATCCATTTGCCCTTCTCGAGGGCAAGACATCTTGTCACACGGGATGGCTCAAGTCCGCAGGAATGCTGCTTCCTATGGGTTACATGATTGGACATGGGTATGCAAATGTGATAGGCGATCCCAATGATATCGAGACTCTGAGGAACACAATCTATGACTTCTTCAACGATGATGCTTCAATCCCTGATTCCGGAACACCCTACTACGGGTACTCGGGAGCAGTGAAGTGCCTTTCAGACGGTACTGGAGATGTCGCCTTCGCCAAGGACAGTACCGTTGACTCCTACTGCGCGAACGTGATTGAGGCAGACAACGAAGAGTGGTGCCTAGAAAGGGACCAGTATGTTGCCCTTCCAGAATTTGGCAAGGCCCCCAGTCACCCAGTGATGTACAATCCAGAGTTGTTGGACTCTACAGCGGTTGAGCTAGTTACAGCAGCACTAGTTGAAATGAGCGACGACACTGAGGGAAGCGAGATCCTAGAAAATGTACTCAACACTCCTGGAATAGTGGCAACGACTGCTGAGAATCACATGTCCAGCTATTCTTCACTAGTTTCCAACATCCCAGGAATCTCCGCATACTACAGTGACAAGTATACGATTAATGAGACAGTTTCTCCTACTATTGATCAAATAAGGATTGCATTTGAGGTCAAGGCCGATTACGAGAACATAGATGAGAATCCTCAGTTGTTAGCTGATTACCTCGAGGAGACCCTCGGCGTAGATGTTGAACTGTACAGTGTTGATTCCGAAGGAGCCATCATAGAAGCTCTCCGATTTGGGCATGCAGATATTGCATTCATGGATGGGGGAGCCGCTTGGGTGGGTTGGAAGGAGTACGACTTGGCAGTTATGGCCGCCGATCAGAAATCTGACGAGAGGACATACTACCATGCTCACGCATGGGTGAGGGCGGACAGTGAGATGGCCGCAGCGCACCTCGATGACGATCCAAGTACAGACCCATTCGCCCTCCTTGAGGGCAAGACATCATGCCATACAGGATGGCTCAAGTCCGCTGGAATGCTACTTCCCATGGGCTATCTGATTGGTAACGGCTACGCCGAAGTAGTAGGCGATGTAAACGATGTCGAGTCACTAAGGAACACTATCTACAACTTCTTCAACGAGGGTGCCTCAATCCCTGACTCCGGCACGCCCTACTACGGGTATTCAGGAGCCGTGAAGTGCCTTTCAGATGGGACGGGAGATGTCGCCTTCGCCAAGGATAGCACTGTCGACTCTTACTGTGGTAACGAAATAGAGGGAGACAACGAAGAGTGGTGCCTAGATAGGGACCAGTACGTCGCTCTTCCAGCATTTGGCAAGGCTCCCAGCCACCCAGTGATGTATAATCCCGGAATGCTGGATGTCCAGACAAGGACTGCGATACTCAACGCCTTGATGTCTCTGAACTTCGAGAACTATGTTGAAAATTATACCACAATGGGGCAAACATACACAGGATGTTACGATATTTCCATACACGTGATTGATGAAGAATCGCCCCGAAATACCTGTGGCTCTGAAATTCTGGCCAATGTCCTCAACACTCCTGGGATCGTAAGAGCGACCTCTCAGCAGCATTTGGGTAGTTATTCAGAATTAATCAGAAACATCCCAGGCATTTCTTCGTATTACGATGACAAGTTTGACATCACTTGATGGATTGGAAATTATGGTGCCCCTATGAGTGGAGATGAGGGGCAACTCCTAGACGACTACGTAGTCAGGCTAGATGGATTAGTTATTGGATACGACCCCAATAATCCCCTTGTCAGAGTACCGGATTTGTCTATTAAATCTGGAGAGATTGTAGCCATAACAGGCTCGTCCGGAGTCGGCAAGACAACGCTTCTAAGGACCATTGCAGGCCTGATAAGGCCAATATCAGGAACTCTCCGAGTTTGCCACTCAACCCTGCCATCTGAACCTCCACGTGGATCGGTAGGGTACATCCCTCAGAGGTTGGGGCTGGTGAGGCATGCGAGTGTTAGGCATAATGTGATGCTCGGGGCTAGAGCAGGGCACACAAATCCACTATCCTTGCTTCCTTCTTCAGAAGTAATCGATAATACCAATTATTCTATCGAGAGAATGGGCCTGACGGACAAGACACATGAGCCCATTCGAAGACTTTCTGGGGGCCAACAGAGAAGGGTCGCTATAGCTAGGACACTGGCCCAGTCCCCTAAACTGATTATGGCGGACGAGTTCCTAAGCGAATTGGACGAGGAAACACTTGAGAGAGTTATGTCCGAAGTTACTGGCTATGTACGCTCTAGTGGTGCGGCCTTGATTGTAGTGGAGCATGACGTTTCTAGGGCCAAGTCAATGGCAGATCGACTACTAGTGATTGATGATGGAAGGGTGAATCCATTCCTCTCTGAGACTACGGCCGTGGAGGTCAGAGTATGATTACTGGATTTAGCAAGGCTTCTCTTTACTTCTTTCTCATATTTGTCTTTGCAGCCTTGGTCTTGGATGGATTGGTTCATGATTGGGGCAGATTATCTGGGAGTGGGGAGAATCTAATCACATTCTTCAAAGAATCCCTATGGCCTCCCAACTGGAGCGTCATAGAGCCTCAAGCTTACCCGGTATGCACTGCGTATCCAATTATTGACTTCACATGCTCAACAGCGTGGATAGGAATGGTTGAGACAATCAAAATCGCCTTTGTTTCGACAGTCATGGGGTCAATAATTTCGCTTCCAATTGGACTATTAGCTGCTCGGAATCTAAACCCGAAGCCCTTGTCATACATTGCAAGATTCATCCTCGCTGCAGCAAGAAGTTTACCAAGTATAATCTGGGCTATTTTCTTTGTTATTCTAGTTGGATTCGGCCCTCTTTCTGGAGTCCTTGCAATGACAATTTACACAGTGGGTTATCTTGGCAAGCTTCAGTATGAATCAATCGAGGGGATGTCAAGCATACCATTGGAGGCCGCTAGTTCCATGGGGCTTTCTAAGCTGGAAACAGCCATTGGAGTAGTCATTCCCGAATCGGCGAATCATCTCATTTCCCAGGCCATTTTCATGTTCGAGTACAATGTTAGGCATGGTACTGTTATTGGAATAGTGGGAGCCGGAGGAATTGGTTATTACATCAATCTCTATCTTAGGTTCCTACAGTACGACAAGGTAATCGCATATCTGATCATAATTTTCGCGGTTGTACTATTGATTGACTTCCTTTCAATCTACGCTCGTTCATTCTTCACCGAAGAAAGCGATGTAAAGAGACCATCTTGGTGGGGTGTCCTGCTTCCAGCAGACTTAGTCACTACGCTGAAGGGGAATCGTCCGCAGTGATTCTGATTGCACCCTCGTCGTAGTAGATGTGTATGTTGTCACGCACCTTGGAAGTCAGCGAAGCCAGAGCCTCGTAGACCTCCTTCTCTTCGACCTTGAACGCGTCAGCGGCACGCTTGGTCGACCACGCCACCTCCACGAAGTCGGAGGCCGAAATCCACTTCAGCAGTCGCAACTCGAACTCGGTTAGGTCCTCAAACGCCATCTGCTTCAACCTCCGAGAGTGCAACTGGGCAATCAATCCTTGCCGAGATCAGCCTTGGTACGAGTCGACCATCCGGCGAACGGCCTCATCGACCTCTATGCTGCCATCTAGGAGGCCACCCAGTGCTGCTAGGAATGGAGCCTCCATTCCGAGCCTACGAGCCCTGTTGTTGAACATCCGGCACGCACGAACCCCTTCTGCAACCATGTGCATCTCCCCCTGCGACTCCTCCAGTGAGAGCCCGGAGCCCAGCTTCTCGCCCAGAGTCCGGTTCCTGCTGCGAGGACTCGTTGAGGTGACGTACAGGTCACCAATTCCAGCAGGCCCGAATGCCGTGCTTGGCTCTGCTCCCATCGCGTCAAGTAGCATCATTCCCTCGCTGAAGCCCGCAAGCACCAGAGCGGCCTTGAGGTTGTCACCTCCCTTTGCATGAAGACCATCGACCAGCCCGCACGCGAGCGCAACCGTGTTCTTGTACGCGCCCCAGAGCTCTGCTCCCATGGGATCGTCAGCTGCCTTGAGCAGGAGATTGCTGGTGGACAGGCGCTCGGCGATTCGGTCCGCCACGCTGCGGTCGTGACAGGCCACTAGAGCGGTCGTCATCACCCCGCGAGCTACCTCTGGAGCGATCGTGGGGCCCGTCATCACGATGACTGGGTTCGACTTGCCAGCTTCCTCCAGACGCCTCTCGATGGCATCCGAGATCATCCCAGAGCCACCTTCCTCTGAGGGGGCCAGCCCCTTGGCCAGATCGACAAGCACGTGAGAGGGCCTGAGATGGGGAATCAGGTCGTCGACCACGGAGAGTATGACTCCACTTGGTAGGGCAAGCACGATGATCTCGCTCTCCGAGGTTATGTCGGAGATCTCCATTGTCACCTGCATCTTGGGAATCTTGTATCCTGGCAGGTACTTCTGATTCTCGCTGTCGGTCATCATGGACTCATAGACATCCTGCTCTATCGTCCACCCGAGGACATTGTGCCCATCATCGCACCAGACGTATCCCAGAGCGGTGCCCCAGTTGCCCAGTCCGAGAATGCCTATTCGTGCCATATTCGCCGGACTTCGGGCCCAACATGCCCGTTATGACCCTATGGGGGAGCGGATACGAAGGGCGTTGCCTTATTGACGGAAATACTCCCGTACGGGTACGAGCAGGGGTACCCGAGTGGTCAAAGGGGCTGGGTTTAGGTCCCAGTGCGTAGTGCTTCGCAGGTTCAAATCCTGTCCCCTGCACCATTACCTGACTAGCGACGCCCATCGATTTCGGGTTCGCCATTCTGAAATACGGGATGCCATTCGTCGGTAATCCAAGCAGGGGTTCCCGAGCGGTCAAAGGGGCAGCGTTCAGGTCGCTGTGCGTAGTGCTTCGCAGGTTCGAATCCTGTCCCCTGCACCATCTCCGCACCAGCGGCAGAAAACTTTCCCGAGGCCACCCCCTCGGTCGCACGTGGAGGAGCGGAACACCCAGTCATCTGATGGCATGTCAGCGCTCAAGGTCACATCGATAATCATCGGTGCATGCATCATCCTCGCCGGACTAGCAGGGGCACTACTCTTCATCGTGGTGAAGGACTCAGTCGAGGAATTCAAGGAGCTTCAGGGGGAATTCGTGAACAGCCCCCCACCCAGCCTGCCACAAGCGACATGGGTCGTCGATGACATCGAAACGCTCGCAGACTTCGGCTACCGAAAGATCGACACCGTCGCTCACGCCAACGCCGGCGACTTCATCCAATTCAGGTTCGAGGACCTCGGCTACGAGGTCGAGATCCAGAACTTCACAACCGAACTGTGCGAGGACTGCCGCAACTACGTCGCGACTATGGAGGGCGAGAATCCAGACTCGTGGATCGTCGTTGGCGGCCATTACGATGCGATCTGTTACAGTCAGCAGGTCATCATCGGCATAGAGTACCCTGGATGTACCTCCGAGGGGGCGTACGACGATGCTACCGGAGTCGCTTCAGTGCTTGAGCTAGCCCGACTGATGAAGGAGTGGCAACAGCTCGCGTGGGACGAGTTCGGCATAGAACTCAAGCCGGAGCACACATGGAAGTTCGCAGCTTGGGACTACGAGGAATGGCAGGGCAGTGGGTCCCCTGAGGGGGCCGGATACGGCAGCGAGACATTCGTCACCACGCTGCCCGAGGGAGTCGAGATTGCCACGTACATCAACCTCGACATGTATGGCCTGAACTGGCCTGTCGAGACCCAATTGGCAAGCCAACTCAGCGGCTGTGACGAGGACTACTTCCACCTCTATCTGTTCACCTCGCCGGTCGATGACTGGTCGTACTACGAGGACAGAGGGGTAAACGTCACCGACGAGATGCGCGAGCAGGCCGTGCTGCTGCAGGACAGGCTCGGGATGGTATTACACGAGCAACTGCAGTACCCGACCGAGTGGGTGGCCGTGCTAGACGACACCAAAGGCAATTCAGATCATTACAATTTCATCTCGCGCGGATGGCCGGCCACCTGGTTCCGCGGCATGCACGAGTTCCTCCAAGAGGAGGACGACACCTGCGAACAGTCTCCCAAGCACGCACCTACTGACAGGGTCGATGTCCTGTACACCTTAGCCGGCGGGCGTGGGGGCCTTGAGGCAGGAATGCAAACCGGGCTCAATGCCCTAGCCCTGTTGATGTGGAATGACATTACCGGAAATTGGGAGTGACCTACGCCGCCCCATTATTGATAAGCGCCCCACAGGGGCGAATCTACAATGACCCGAGCATATGCTCTACTTGCAAGCCTACTACTGATAGCCACCCCGTTGGCCGGATGCACGTCCAGTCCAGAAATCGAGGAAATCGTCGACGACATCCTCGGATGCATGGACGAGAATGCCCAGAACTACGACGATAACGCTACCGCGGAGCTGTTGGGCGACTGCATCTACCTAGCCTCGATGGAGATCTTCATGACCGCCATGACCGAGCAGATGGAGATAGATGAGATGCTCGAGATTATTCCCCAAGCAGGATACTCGATGTCAATCACGATGAGCGAGTGGAATACCGACATGAACATGCAGATGGACACAGTCATCGAAGAGATGGTGATGGCCGATTTGGATACCGAGTCGGTCTACGTCAAGATGGGCATGTCGATCGTGCCTTTCTTGACCTCCGAGTACACCCAAGTCCAAGTCGGTGAGATCGTCAACGTCCACTACATTTCGGGTGGGATGATGGCAGGCGAAGGCGCCGGAATGGGCTCGTACCAGACTAGGGATGCTACCCCCGACGTCATGGAGACCATCTCCTCGCTGGTGAGTGTGTCTGATGCAGGAGAAGCCGGAGGCGAGATGGGACTCAATCTTCCTACGGGCGATCTTAGCGAACTATCTAGCGACATGCCCGCCGATGCGGAGCCTGTAATCTCCTACGACGATGAGTCAGGGGTTCAGACAATGACCCTCGAGTACACCAACGACACCGGGCACGACATCTCAATCGTCACCCTAATCGACGATAGCGAGGACCTAATGTCCTACGTGATATCGACCGACAACGGCTCTGCCAGCTCTTCAATCAGCTACACAGTGATGTGGGGAGACGCCGTGGTCATCGAGGTCGACGACACCCTACCTAGGACCTCGATACCAATCAATTTCCACATTGAGGGTATGCCCGAGGACAACTGGGATGATGGCGACGATGGCGACGGCGATGATGACGAATCACCATCACCAGAGGAGATAGAGCAGATGATGGACTACATGGACACGGACGACGACGGCTATCTGAGCCTGCAGGAACTCATCGATTACCACAACAATGACAGGGATCAGAACGGGGAGGAACCTATGTCCAGCGAGGAGGAGGAGCAAACGGCTTACTGGTTCTCCAGCGGCGATACCGATGGTGACGACCTGCTCAGCCTCGACGAATTTACGCAATTGTTGGAATCCACCGGCGATGACGATGGCGGAGACGATGGAAACGACGTCTACTGGCAATCTTACGAGGGCGGCCACTGCGAGTGGGAAGGAGACGCAGATGGAGAAGAGAACGCTTGGTATTGCAAGTACGAGGAAGAAACAGAATGGAACACTTGGTGGTATTACTGTGAGAACCACGACTCAGACTGGCACTGCACGGATGACTTCGGCCAGAGCGAGGACTACGAGCACTCGGCCGATGGTACAGAGTGGTGCGAATCCTTCGATTGCGGCGACGATGGCGATGACGATGGCGCACCGACTCCCGAGGAGGCAATGGAGGCGGCAGATGCGAATGAAGACGGCTACGTGTCCTTCCAGGAGTTCGAGGATTTCTGGGAGTCCGACCCATCGAACCCCGAACTCGACTCGGACTCGATTGCAGCTCTGTGGGATGATTGCGACTATGATGGCAATGACATGATCGACATCAACGAGGTACAGTGCGTCATCGATGGAATAGGAGCCATGTTCGAACTCGACACCGACAATCCTGAGCAGATGTTCGGCCATATAGACACGGACGACGACGGCTATGTGAGCCTCCAAGACATCATCGATTTCAGCAACAACAACGAGGAAGGAGACGATTCGGATGATGAGATCGACGAGGAGGAATTGGCCAACTGGTTTTCCTGGTGTGATACCGATGGGGACGACTTGCTCAATCTCGATGAATTTACTACCTGTGTTGAGGATGACGACGATGACGATCCGTCTGCCGACGAAGTCTTCGAATGGATGAACACTGACGGTGACGGGCAGGTCACTCCCTCTGAGTGGGCCGACTTTGCCAACTCTACTGGTGACATTATCGAAGAAGAGGACTTCAACAATCTCGTTTACATGATGGACATGTACGACTACGATGACAGCGACGGCCTCGACATCTACGAGTTCGCTGAATTATGGGACGAAATCATGTCCGATGATGACGAAGGTGACGATGGCGACGATGAGGAGGGCGACGACGAGCCCTTCCGAGTCACCATGATGGTCATGGGCCAGACTCTGAACGCTCCTATCTCGGACTTCGAGGTCAGGTTCCTTTTCGATTGCGGTGAGCCTGACGAAGAGGGCAACGAGCCCCCGATCTCGGATTGCTCAATCGCCGCCTCGAACGGACTTACCGAGGGCTCAGCTGCTGTCGATCCCGCGATTGCCGAGTACGAATTCACCTACGAGTACCTAGACTACGACGGTGATGGCTTGATTTCAGACATGGACACCCTAGTCATTGACAATCTCATGCCAGGCGTCCAAGTCGAGCTGTACGACACCTGGGCAGACCAGTACACACGCGAATCGTTCGCCACCGCTGAGATGCTGCCGGGCTTCGGCGCGCTGATGGCACTGACAGTGCTACTCGGTGCGGCGTTCGCGACCCGTCGCGACTGAGCACACCGAAAGCCCGTAGTCCCTGTCCCCTACTGGGGACAGGGCTATGAGGCCCCTCTAACGTGACTATACTGTGACGGCAGCGAAAGCGGCAGAAGCCGTTGGAGAAGATGTGGAAGAGGACCCTCTGGACAGGGAGCTGGACCGGATACGCCAGCGACGGACTGGGCAGAAGAGATTCTTCCGAGGCACCTTTGACGACTTGACTCTGGTCGTAGGGGTAATCGCCGGAATAGTGTTCTTCGGCGGGATGATGGTACTCTCAGCCGGACAACTAGCCCCGGACTCGATTACTCTGGACCAGACCCTTTCGAAGACCCCTCTCGACCCCAGTGGCGAGTGTCTGGATAGGGAGGGCGAGGTCTGGATAAACATCTGGGGTGACCACGACATGGTGGTGGTCAAGTCCAACAACGCACCCTCTGATGCCACTCTCGTAACCTCGCACCTCACTCCCGTGGGAGGGGGCGACCCCCTCGTGTCGACGTACACAGGAGGCAGTGGAGACATCCGCTCGGAGATCCATCTTGACGATTCGATTCCAGAGGGCCAGTATCTCCTGTCGGCCACCCTCTACCACTCGGATTCAGTCGATTCACTTGACGAGGTTGACAACCAGAGCGAGTACGAATCGGTATTTGACTCGCTGACGAGTCTCAGTACCAAGCAAGTCGATGTCGAAGTCAAGACGGTCGAGACAGGGAGCCTGTTCAACAGGATCGAGTCCAAGGAGGCCGATGTAATCGACGATGACCCGAGGTCCTGCTACACTATGCGGCAGATGGGGGAGTGAGGCTGGGTCCTGATGGGGGCCGAGTGGGTAGGAGGCAGGGAGACCGCGATGCTCCTCGGCGGCAACGCCGGCGTCCCGGCTTGGTGGTTGGCATTCATCTCCCTCGGCATGTCCATCTTCTTCCTCTGCGTTCAGTACCCGCTAATGCACAGGTTGTATCACAGGGACGCCGACGACCTGCTAAGCACCGCTCAGATGAGGAGGCTGATTGAGCGTATCATCACCGGTGTGGCAGATGAGCTTCGGTGCGAGGTCGACTTCGAGCAGATGAGGCTGCAGGACAGGCCGATCTCGATCGATGTCATCGTTCCCTACAAGACCACGGGGAGGACGATAGCCTCGCCGATAGACGTGAGGGCCGAGGTCATCAAGGAACTCCTTGAGGAGTTCGCCGTCTTCGGCGAGATGCGACCTCTACAACTCAAGGTCGTATGCACCGACTCCAACACGTCGGCAGACATGACTTCCCTTGGTCCAGAGTTCTTCTACACAGGCTCGTCCTCGGTCCCACTCGCTGAGGACTATGGCCACTTCTTCTCCGAGATGAGCGCCTTCGGCCGTCTCGACACCGCCGTACACGAGAGTCTGGCGCGTTGGTTCCGCAAGCACGACCTCGTCGACTTCGGCTCGGCGGTCATGGCAGACGAGGACGCGGTCTTCATCCGTGCGATATACCGCCCAGTACAGCGTTTCGCCTACTTCCTGTTCAAGCCCACCTACAAGGACCTGCAGGACGACTTGGAGGGCCACCTATCGGCGGATCTCATGCCCCACTTGAACGGACGCATCTTGATGGTCAGTGCGCGCAACGAGAAGTCCACCCTCGCAGACCGAGCTATCGCCGGCAGGGTGGAGCAAGGCGTCAACGAGTTCACCGGGGAGGCGATGGTGGCGAAGAGAGGAGGTATCGCAGGCGCGCTGCTACAGAACCCGTTCATGGGTGACATCCTGTCCTCGGTCGAGTACGTCGCCCACAAGAATCAGAGCCGCATCGACCGCTTCGGGTACTGGGGACTCATCGTCTTCGTCTGGATACCTTTCATGGCCAGTGGGGTGCTGGTGGGAGCGATGCTGGGGCTTGTCGCTAGGATGCCCTTCGAGAGGGTGCTGGCAGCCTGCCTGATAGGAGGGACCGCGGCTTCGCTTACATGGGCCTACACCGCTAGGGGAATCATCGAGTTCATGGAGAGATACCACGCTGAGGCAGTCGTCCCAGTGCTACTGTTCCTAGCTGTCGCTTTCACCTGGCTCAAAATCAGGGACAACAGAATCAGGCGCAGGGAGGAGCTATTCCGGGACTCGATGGCATTCTTCGCAGGCGCCTCCGAATAGTGACCTCGCCCGTCAAGAAGTTGATTAGTACGCCCTGCTGGGCGAACTACGGAGTAGTTCGGATGTCGAGCCCATTGGTCAGCATGAGAGGATTGGAGAGACACTACCACATGGCCTCGGGTACGGTCAGAGCCCTAGATGGGATCGACCTAGAGGTAAGCGAGGGCGAACGCATCATCCTGCTGGGGCCCTCAGGCTCGGGCAAGACCACCCTCCTGAACTGCATATCCGCTCTCGACAGCCCGACTGCCGGCTCGTACTCGTTCGACGGCTCGCCGGTGCCCAATGATGATTCGGAGGAGATGACCTCCTTCAGGAGGGAGAACATCGGCTACGTCTTCCAGTTCTTCAATCTCCTGCAGGACCTCACGGTGATGGAGAACATCACGCTGATTCAGGAGCTGGCAGGGGGTCGCGATGAGGCACGTGCCCGCCAACTGCTCGAGCTAGTGGGTCTGAGCGAGGAGGTCGATCGGTTCCCGGCCGAGATCAGCGGCGGACAGCAGCAGAGGGTGGCCATCGCCAGAAGCCTTGCGAAGAGGCCCCGACTCCTGCTTGGCGACGAGTTGACCGGAAACCTCGATTCGAAGACCTCGGCAATGGTCATGGAGGTCCTAGTCAAGGCCTGCCAGTCCGAGGGCATCACCTGCATCTTCGTGACCCACGACGAGACCCTAGTCGAGTACTCTACCAGAGTAGTCAGGCTCGATAGTGGGAGAATATGGTCGGACACCCCGGTCGGATGAGGTGTTCGAGTGTCTAGCCTCTTGACCAAGCGCCTCGCAAGGAGCCTGCTGAAGAGGAAGCTGATGCTATTCGCGGTGGTCGGCATGATTGCCGTTGGCCTGTTCGCAGGAATCTCATTCGGCACCTACGCCAACTCGGTCCACAACCTGTACGACGACATCTACGCCGATGACGGGGACGGCGCCAATCTCGCTGACGCCTGGGTCGAGAACACAGCGGCCACTTGGGACGGCGATACCGCCGACTCGCTGTGCGTCGAGATAGCACAGAACTGGCCCGACCTTGACTTGCCCTTGGTATCATGCGAACCAAGAGTAATCTTGGACGGTCTGATGTTCCATGCCGAAGAAGGAGAGGAGAGGCTTGTTCCAGCCATCTGGCACGGCATCGATGAGGGCCTAGTAGACAGGGTCTGGATGCCCGACCACGAATGCTGTTCGGGCAGGCTCGCAGCGGCGGACGACGAGATAGTGCTCGACGAGCACGCCGCCACTGGGATGGGCATCGAAATCGGGGACGCAATCTCAATCGGAGCAGGACACGGAAGGATGGACTTCACAGTGGTCGGGATTGGGTATCACCCCTTCCACCTATACTACGTTGTGGAAGGCAACCTCCTGCCTGCAGAGCCCGGCACATTCGCTACAGGGTACCTGTCGGACTCGGGGATCGAGCGGTTGGCCAATCTGAGTGCCGGTTCGGCCAACATCCTGCTGCTCGACGTCGAAGGCACTCCGGAGTATGACCTCCAGTCTAGCGAAGAGGTCGAGGGCGAGAGTCTGAGCCAAGCCATTGACTATGTCAGACAGACGGTGATGCAAGCCGATGATGCCTCCTTCATCGCCTACGACAGGTCGGGAGTGACCTCGGTCGAGTTCCTGCGGGCAGATGCCGAGGGGGCCAGTATGAGTTACCCGATTATCACCGGGATGATTGCAATCGTCGCTGGAATAACCATATTCCTCAGCCTACAGAGGCTGATTCAGTCTCAAGCCAGGGAGATTGCGATTCTACGGACGCTAGGAGTCCCGAAATCGGCTATCATGCCCGGCTTCATCCTAGCGCCCATCGCCATCGGTATCATCGGCTCTTCCATCGGGATACTGCTCGGCGCTGCCTTCGGCGGCCCCGCGATGGTCACGATGTACGAGGACATAATCGGAATTCCAGCAATCGGCTTCAGCACCGAGCCATCGCTAATCCTACAGAATTTCGGCATCGCGATGACCATCGTGTTGGTTGCGGGTATCAAACCTGCATACGAGGCTTCGACCATTCAGCCACTCGATATATTGAGGGGGCAGAACGAGGTCAGGCTGTCCTCCCGCGGAATCCAGAGGTTGACCTCGCGGCTACCCACCACGGTGGGTCTGACTGTCAGGTCAAGCGTCAGGAAGCCGATGAGACTGGTGTTCACTTTCTTCGCAGTGGGCCTTTCCATGCTAATTTTCGGGACCATGTCCATGATGATGGACTCCATGGGGGAACTCGTCAGCGGTGCCGACCAGAACTGGGACGCGCAGGTGAACGTGCCCTTCGGGGGCGAGGGCCCGGTAATCGAGTGGGCCGAGGACAACGGGGCCGAGTACGAGTCGATGCTGGTCTTCCCCGGGAATGCTCAGGGAGATACCAGACAGTTCCTCGCCTATGGGTTGGATGTGGTATCGACCGGGGATGACGCGATGGTCCCGATAGATTTGGTCGAGGGAGAACTTCCCGTTTCAGGCGCCCAGACCCCCAACGTGCTAGTGGATGAGGGTACAATGCTGTTCCTCGATTGGGAGGTCGGCCAGACCCAGACCGTCATGTTCGGACCGTTCTCGCTAGATGTGGAGGTAACAGGAGTCACCAGAGGGGAAGTCTCCAGAACGATTTACTTCCATCGCTCGGACCTGTCCGATGCAATCGGCTTGGAAGCGACTACCGTGCTGCTTACCCTGCCGGATGGACTCGAGCTCGATGAGCAGGTAGGAGAGATGTCTGTCGGGATAACCAAGAGGCAAGACCTGATCGACTCTTTCGACTCCTTCCTCGAGCAGCAGCAGGGGATTTACAACGCCATCCTCGGTCTTGGCATCCTGATTGCCGTCGCAGTACTCTCAATCACACTGCTGATGAACCTCAGTGAGCGCGACTCGGAACTGGCGACTCTCAGGGTGCTGGGCGCCCCGATGTCCAGAATCAGGATGATGATGCTCGGCGAGCACTTCGCCATCGGGCTGATTGGAGGAATCCTCTCCGCTCTGTTCACCATCGTGATGGCCCAGTACCTAATCTCTAAGATGGTCCAATGGGCATTCTACTTCACCCTACAGCCAGACTTGGCGAGCACGCTCCAACTGATTCTAGTCGTCGTCGTGATATCCGTCATCTGCACCCCAATCGGGACTTGGCGAGTGGGCAAGATGGACTTGGTGGAGAAGGTCAAAGACCTCTCACAGTAGCGCTAGGCTGTGAGAGTCGCCACTTGGAACCTCAATGGCATCAGAGCTGCTCATCGCAAGGGCCTGAGTGACTTCACCGACCGAATCGACGCTGATGTCTGGCTGTTCCAGGAGGTCAGGGCGCTGCCTGAGCAGATGCCCGATGAGTGGCAGCCCCCTGAGGGCCACGATGCGATATGGCACCCGGCCCAGAAGAAGGGCTACTCGGGCGTGATGACCTGCTCGCGAGTCGGCCTTAGCGAGGTCGGACGAGGCATCGACACCGAGCTGGACGAGACTCCCGACCCCGACGGCAGGGTCCTGCATACCAAGCACGGGAATCTGCACTGTGTCAACATGTACCTGCCGAACGGCTCTTCCAGCCCCGAACGCCAGGCGTACAAGGACAGATGGGTAGAGGACATGCTGGTGTGGTCCAAGCGGCTCATCGAGTCGGACGAGCCGGCACTGCTCTGTGGTGACCTCAACATCGCGCATCAGGAGGACGACATCTGGAACCCATCCGGCAATCGCAGGACATCCGGATTCCTCGACCACGAGCGCGAGTGGTTCACCCGGCTTCTCGAATGTGGTTGGCATGACCTGCTGAGGATCCACGTTGGCTCCGGCAAGGGACCCTACACCTGGTGGTCCAACCGCGGCAGGGCCAGGGAGTTGGACCGCGGTTGGAGGATTGACTACGTGCTTGCCAATGATGCAGCGAGGCCCCTGTTCAATTCAGCAGAGGTGCTCAGGGAAGGTGGGCTGGTGGTCTCCGATCACGCACCTCTGATTGTTGATCTGGATATGTAATCCGCTCCCTTTGGGAGCGGTTTTGCCTGAAATACCCGAATGCACCATCTTTCAAGTGATGAAGCAGTAGCGAGGTCGCATGGCGGATACCCTCGACGATCGGCTGGCTAGAATCCTGCCCGGCGGTAAGGGCGTATGGGTCCCCATGGACCATGGCATCTCGGGCTACCCCGAGGCCGGACTAGAGAGCATGGACTCACTGGTCGAGGCTGTCATATCAGGCGGTGCGGACGCCATCGTCCTGCACAAAGGTGCCCTGAGCCATCACGTCGATGCCACGGGATGGGGTGGCTTCGTCTGCCACGTCTCGGCCTCTACGGCCCACGGCGGCGCTCGCTCTCAGTCCAAGGTCAGCGTCGCTACTGCCGAGGAATGCTGGCAGAGGGGTGCCATGGCCCTTTCGGGACAGGTCAATCTGGGTGACGAGGCCGAGCCGGAGATGATTAGGGATATGGGAGCGCTAACGACCGAGTCGTTCCCGCTAGGCCTCCCCGTGCTTGGTATGGTCTATCCGCGCGGCCCGAACCTCAATCTGTCTGAGGGCGATGAGACAGGTGGCGCCGCACACGCTGCCAGGCTTGCCTGGGAGCTCGGATGCCACGTCGTCAAGGTCCCTTGGACCGGCTCAGCAGACTCATTCCGCCGTGTCACCGAGGCGGTCCCGATCCCCGTTCTGATTGCGGGTGGGCCTTCCGACGCGCCCTTCCCTGACACTCTGACCATCGTCGAGCAGGCTATGTCCGCTGGAGGTGCTGGAGTGTGCATGGGAAGACAAGTCTTCGGCTCACCGGACCCATCAGCGTATGTCGCGGCCCTCCGACAGGTCGTTCACGAGGGCGCTAGTGCTGCCGACGCCGCAGCGACTCTCCGAGGTTGAAGCATGGAAATCTGGCTTGATGCATCCACTAGTGAGACATCCTCCCTTGCCGAGGGAGCCACTCGCATATGGGGTGGAAACGCTCCCGACGTCGCAGAGGTGACTATCGATGATTACCGGGGCCAGGACGAGGCCCGCTCTCTAATCGGCATGGTGCCATGGGTTCTGGTGAGGGGCTCGGACTGGACCATGATTCCTCTGGAGAACCTAGTCGCAGCTGCCTCAGGCAGCGGCACCAAGTTGGCTGCCGCGATATCCAGAGAAATCGATCTGAACGGTGCCGCATTCGCTCTGCAGCACGGAGTAGACGCAGTCCTGCTGCCTCCTGAGAAGGGTTCGGAGAGTCTGTGGGCAGCGGCCAGAAACCTAGCTACGCCGACAAGCAGTGGCGATACCGAGCCCCCTTCCAGCGAACTCTCGACTGCCACGGTCACCTCCGTCGAGCCGGGGGGCGTCGGCGAGAGGGTCTGCGTCGACTTGATCGAGAGACTCTCGTCTGGCGAGGGGATGGCGATAGGCTCCTCTTCGGGCTCGCTCTGCTTGGTGCATGGCGAAACCCTTCCCTCCGAATTCGTGCCCTCACGTCCGTTCAGGGTGAATGCGGGAGCAGTACACGCCTACGCCCTGATGGCTGATGGGTCCACCAAGTACCTCAGCGAACTCCAATCTGGAGACGAGGTCGCCGTCGTCTCCCAAGACGGGAGCCAGCGCATGGCCGTCATCGGCCGCCTGAAGGTCGAGCGACGACCCTTCATGGCAGTGAGATTCCAATCCGGATCCACCGAGGGGCAGATTATGGCTCAGCAGGCCGAGACCGTTCGCTTGGTCTCATCCCGAGGTGAGCCCATTTCGGTGACTGAACTGCGTGTCGGCGACGAGATCCTAGTCCTTCTGGAAAGCAGCATGAGGCATATTGGCCAAGCGGTCCCCGGCGAGGTGAGCGAGAGATGACAGTCCTTGGGAGAGGTAGGGCCAATGGCGGAGTCTCCGTACTCCACGCGGCTGGAACGGGCAGGGGGTGCTCGGTCGGCATCGAGTTAATGACGGAGGCGAGTTTGGTTTCCGACCAGACCCCAGTGCCTGAAGATGAACACAGCATTCTCGATTCGGTCGTGGCCGTGTGGACCGATTCCGGCTACCCAGACCCAGGCGTTGTCGGCTGGATGGTGAACAGCGATGTTCCTATTGGGCAGGGACTGAAATCCAGTGCCGCATTGGCATGCGCTGCGGCACGGGCCCTCAATCAGGCCTCGTGGACTGGGCTGAGTGATTTCGATATCGTCGATATCGCAGTCGCGGCCCAACGCAGGGCGGGTTGCACAATCACCGGAAGCATGGACGACTGCTGGGCAGCCATCTCTCCGGGGTGGAAGTTGGTCGACCCCAGTCTTAGCTCACGCGACTCCATCCTGCTCGAGGGGGACGCGGAAGCGGACCTAGCCGTCCTCATCGTACTTAGGGGTCCTAGGCAACTAGAGGTGCGCCCAGAATCCTTTGCCGAGCAGCACAAGCTCTTCGAACGTGCTCTGGCTTCACTCTCCAGCGGCTCGACTCTCGGTGCCATGTCCGCCAACGGGATGGCAGTGGCTGCGGCCATGGGCGACGACGAGGCCCTGAGGATTTGCAACTCCGCGATTGCCAGAGGGGCGATAGCAGCTGGACTGAGCGGCTCCGGGCCTGCTATAGCCATAGTCTGCTACCAGCAGGGTGCTGAGCAGTTGGCTGAGGCTATGAGCGAGTCCGGCCTGCAGATAATCCGCTCGGCATTCGTCGAGCCAGCGCCCTTGGACGAGGAGGCCTCCTCATGGGAATGACACTCGGCGACAACCTCAGAGTCACCCTGTTCGGCGAGAGCCACGGCGCATGCGTCGGCGCGCTGGTCGAAGGGATGCCCGCCGGCACCGAGATTGACGAGAGCGAGTTGTCCGAGGCAATCCTAAGACGACGACCCGGGCGAAAGAAACTCTCGAGTCGTTCGGAGAGCGACGATTGCGAGATACTGTCAGGAGTGTACGAGGGCAAGGCCACGGGCTGGCCGATACTGCTGCTAACGCGAAACTCCGACGTCAGGTCGTCGGATTACTCGTTCCTGCCCGACCACCCTCGCCCCGGTCATGCAGACATGGTGGAGGGAATCCGCTCTAACGGGGCAAATGACCCCAGAGGTGGTGGTTCGCAATCCGCGAGGCTCACGTTCGGGCTGGTTGCAGCAGGAAGCCAGGCAAAGGTCCTGCTGGAAGGGGCAGGCTGGACCTGCTCAGCCCACCTGCACAGTCTGGGGGAAGTGCGGGCGAGACCTCTCTTCGAGCTCGACAGAAATGGTCAACTGGACCTGTCGACGGACATGGGGAGGCTGAACTGCCGTGATCCGGAGGCAGCGGTTAGGATGTCCGAGCACCTTGACTCCGTCAGGAAGGAGCGGGACTCGGTGGGCTCTTCGGTCGAACTTCTGATTGAAGGACTTCCGATTGGTGTGGGGGAGCCGTGGTTCGATGGCATCGAACCGGCTCTGGCGCGAGGTCTGATGGCAATACCCGGTGCTCGCGCGGTGGAGTTCTCCAGTGGAGCCAGTGCATCTGCGATGCGTGGCTCCGAGCACAACGACGCCTGGCTCGCAGGCGACTCGGTCCCGGTTCTCGAGGGGGCGGATTCGGCCGAGGCCGACGGCGCGCTCGGCGGCCGCTCGACCAGCGCGCCCATCAGCGTCAGGGTCCACTTCAAACCGCCCAGCAGCATTCCCCGCGAACAGCTCACCCTGCACCTCCCCAGCGATGAGGTGCTGCCGCTCAGGGTGGGCGGCAGACATGATCCGGTCATAGGGCCCAGAGCGGCACCCGTCGTAGAGGCCGTGGCGATGCTGGTGCTCGCCGACCTAGGGATGATGGGCGGCTACATCGGAGCCGAATGATTAGGCGTTTCTCTCTCTCATCTGTTGGATTCGCAGCGGCAGGTTGACCGCGAACATCGCAGCGATCACGGTGAACACCATGACCGTCCCCAATGCCACGCCGTAGACGCTGGTCAACTCGACACTCTCACTCAGCCTTTGCGCGGAGACATCGTCGAAGAGTCCCACGAAGGCGGGGATGATGAGGTTGATCAGCAGAGTCAGACCCGCCACCGAGGAGGCTATCGCGGGGGTGATGAGCAGCGACCTGTGGTACCGTGAGGTGATCTTGGTGACTTGCATTACGTAGACCTCGCCGGTACGGATCGAAGTATCAAGCATCGAGAATCTGATTATACCGCTCGTGAGCTCCATGTACATCACTAGGAACACAGCGTAGAGAAGCAGCAGCATCTTCTGGTAGATCTCCTCCTCAGGCAGGAAGCTGATGCCGAAGTCTACCTTGCTACCCGCGAACCTGAGAGTGACTATGATTAGTAGGGCGTAAGAGACTATCAGGGCCCTCTGGTCCCTTTGGAAAATCCCGTACAACCCTCCAATCAGTCCACCCACGATTATCAGCAGGTGCAGAACCCCTCCGAAAGTCTGCATCCCGAGCATGTTGCTGAGGGCGAACCAGGCTGTACCGCTCACAGGGGTGACCATGAACGTCAACAGGCTCAGTACCATCAGCACTCCTGCAGAACCCATCTGTAACGAGGCGACCATCCTATCGGGAGGCAGGAACTTCGTCGTGTTGACTATGGGTCCACCGAAGAACGACTCGATTATCGTCGGTACGTGGACCTCGGGGATGGCGTCCTCCGGAATATCGGTGCTGGACTTCATCCGACCTGCCGCCTTCTTGCGGCTCGGTGGTGCGGAGCTGACCTTCTTGCCCTCGTACAGGTGCGCGGTTTCGCTGGCACCGTTCTCCGTAGCGTTCTCGTCTGCCATTCACGATCCTCCTAGAATCCCCTAGCTCCTGCCAGAGCCGTGTTGAGTAGCATGTCCGGCTCCCAGTCCATGACGTTGGCACCTAGGCCCCGCAGCTCGCTGAGCAGGATGTCCCGCTCGGTTTTGAGCACCTCGTAGCCAGTACGGTCGAGACGACGAGCGTCGAACTCGAACTCGAGGCTGCTGGGTGAGAGGACGGTGACGTCGAAGTTCCTAGACCTCAAGTCACGTACGGCGCTGACAACCGTGGAATCATCTTCGAGAGGACTCATGATAATCACCGGACTGCCTCTGTTGATGTGAGGCATGATTCGGTCGGTGACCACCTTGAGAGGAGTGTTGCCCTTGGCCATGGCTCCGGCCAGCTTGGTCAGCAAGACGTACAACTGCTTCTTGCCGGTGTCGCGGTCGACGGATACTATCTCGTCACCATAGGTCACCAAACCGACCGAGTCGCGTCTCGCTAGGAAGTACTGCGAGAGGCTGGCGGCAGCCCTAGTGCTGTAAACTAGGGAGTTACGACTCACCGGACCAGTCTCCGATATCTTCCTACTGTCGACGATTAGGATGATGTCGCTTACCGCGTCGCGCTCGTACTCGTTCACCATCATCTTCCCAGCACTTCTGGCCGTGGCGTTCCAGTTGACCTTCTTCATCGGGTCTCCGGGGATGTACTCCCTGAGGTTGTAGAAGTTAGAGCCCTCGCCGGGGTTTCGTATATTGACCGCTCCGGTGAATATCTTCGGGACCCTGCTCTTAATCATGGCATCCTTGATGTCCTCCATCTTGGGGAACACTAGGAAGTCGTCATACAGGTGTATCTCGCGTTCGTTGTGGAACAGTCCGAAGGCGTCTTGGACCCGTATGCACACCGGGCCCACCGTGTAGAATCCACGGAGTGGCGTCTCAATCGTGTATGAAATCTCGGTCTCGCGCTGGGGCCCGAGCTCCATCAGCACGTAGTTCGCGCCCTTCTTGATGCGCATCACTTCGGGCACCCTGTCCCTGACCTCCAGAACCTTGGAGAGATTAGATCGGTTCTGGATTCTCAGCGTGACGTCAATCTCGCCGTCCTCGAATATCCTCGCGGAGGAAATCCGACGGAGCGCCGAAATGGAGTGCAGTTGGATGCCCTCGTCTGCATCGGCATCGTCCACTCTTCTACCGGACGAGGCCACATCGGCATGCGAGGTTCGGAAGGCAGCCCAAGTCAGGAAAGACAGCAACACCACTGCCACTGTGACCAACTGCGAGTTACGCAGGACCAAGCCAAGCAGGTACATGGCTATGGCCAAAGCCGCGAACATTGCGGACTTCCTGCTCCATGCCATGCACCTCACCTCCTTCTAGGACGCTCGTTCGCTAGCCACTCAGACGGTCGGGACCTGGACTTGACGGAGAATGTCTTGGACGACTTCTCCGTTCTCTAGGCCCTTGATCTGATGCTCCGGCTTCAGTATCAGCCGGTGAGCGATTGCCAACTCGGCTACGGACTTCACGTCGTCGGGTGTGACGAAGTCGCGTCCCCGCATGGCTGCCGCGGCCCGCCCAGTCTTGAGCAGTGCTTGGGAACCTCTCGGCGAGGATCCTACGAGGACACGGGGGTCCTCGCGAGTCCTAGCCACAATTTCGACCATGTACAGTCTGACTGCGGGGTCGACGTAGACGTCCTCGATGGCCTGTTGCATCGCTACGACCCGAGCCGGGTCGGTGATAACCTCGACCTCGACCGCATCCTTCTTCCTAGCGATACGTCTGTTGAGGATCTCGACCTCGTCAGCGCGGTCGGGGTAGCCGACGCTCATCTTCATCATGAAACGGTCTAGCTGTGCCTCGGGCAGCGGGTAGGTACCCTCCTGCTCGACAGGGTTCTGAGTCGCCATCGTAAGGAATGGAGCGGGTAGCTTGTGAGTTACCACTCCCACCGTGACTTGCAACTCCTGCATCGCCTCAAGCAACGCAGCTTGCGTCTTCGGAGGCGCTCTGTTAATCTCGTCAGAGAGCAGCAGGTTGCAGAAAATCGGTCCAGGCTTGAACGTGAACTCACCCTTCTTGGCGTCGTAGATGTTGGTTCCGGTGATGTCCGCAGGCAGCAGGTCAGGTGTGAACTGGACACGCTTGAAGTCGCATCCTAGTGAATCTGCGAAGGTATTCGTCATCAGGGTCTTGGCCAGTCCGGGGTAGTCCTCGAACAGCAGGTTCCCGTTCGATAGGATGTTTACCAGGACGTTGTCGATGACGTGCGACTTACCGATGATGACCTTCTGCACCTCGGTGCTGATGGCCCCGGCGATCGCACCGACCGCAGTCAACTTCTCGCTCATTTTCTTCTTACCGCGTGCCTTCTCGGCCTTCTCCGCGTAACCCTTCTCCACATCGTCAGGAGGGGGGTCTTCCTTCTTCTTGGCTGGTGGTGGTGTTGCATTCATTTCCTTCATCTCTCCATTTTTTTCAATTGCTCTTTCCCCACCGTCTGATGGCCTGCATCAACTTGCGCAGCTCTTGGGGGGAATAGGTCTTGCTCTTGCTGTATGCCAGCTCTACTAGTCTGGGGTCACCAATCATAGATTGAATCTCCGATGGCGGTTTGGAGGCCATTTGGTCCCTAGTCAGGTCGTGATGCACTCTAATCTTAGTGAACAGCGCCTGCTGAACGCGCAGGCGGTAGGTCTCTGGATCGAGTTTGCTGGGTCGCTGGTTGAATCTAGTCAAATCGAAGACGTGTCGCCAGTTCTCCTTCTCCGGCACCACCATCATGGCGACAAGCAGCAGTAGGCCCACGTTCAGGACCACGAGCCACTTGAGGAAGTCATTCGAGGTGAGGAGGACTACCGTCCCCATGCTCTCTACGAAAGGAGCGGAGACGATTCCTGTGATGTGACGACTCTCGTCAAATACCACTTGGAAGTTGGAGACATCGTTCCTAATCTCGCCGGATAGAGCCAGATTGTCGTGCTCCATCATCGAGTGAATCAGCAACTCGTAGTAGACCTCGTTGCCCAACCACTCGTTGTTGTCGTGGATCTCCTGCATCCAGCAGCTGCCCACGACTCCCTCGCACGACTGGCTGAGGCCCGTGCCGGCAGCGACCTCGTCGGTCCAGAGCCGGTTTGAGAACGCCTCCTCGTCCGATACGAAGACGATGCTCCCGGTCACCTTCAGCTCGCCTATGTCGCCTCCGACCAGCCCGCCCTGACCCGAACGGACTTGGTCGTAGGCGCTGATGTTGTTGTAGTCGAATCGAATCATGAGCGAGAGGTCGCCCGGGGCTGGGTTGAGCGGGTTGCTCGCGTCCCCGTCCCCCATCAGGTCGATGAAAGCCGAGGACGACGCTCTAGCGAGAATCTTGACGTCTCTCTCATGTGGGTGGGTGGTGTCCCTCAGAGAAGGCTCGAACTTCATCCCGGTGGGTGAGCGGAACATCACGGGAATCCTGCAGGAAGAGGGGTTTTGGTTGACTATCTGGAATTCGGAGCAGCCCTTGCTAGCAGCCCCTGCCTGCATCTCGTTGACATCCTCCGCGACGGCTGCGACACTCCAGACGTTCTGCCAAGACGGGTAGCAGGGACTGGGTTCGCAGTCGTACTCCAGCCAGTGCTGGTTCTCGTCGTTGAGCGGGTGTCCGAAGAAGGTCACCCCAAACTTCGTGGCAAGCCTGTTTGCATTGGTCCCGTCGGCAGCTACGATGACCTTGCCGCCCTTCTCGGTGACGAAGTCGTAGATTGCATCTGCCTCGGTCTCGTCAATCGGCTTCTCGGGGGCGATAATCAGGAGTATCGTCCTGTGTGGGTCCTTCCAGTCGTTGACGAGCATGGGAGTGGACATCGTGTTTGCCATGAAGTACCCGTCTCCACCGTCATCAAGGCTGCTGCGCATGTCCGAGAGTTGGTAGAGCTCCTCCTGCTCGTACGCCGAGTAGGCCGTCGATTTGCCCACGACGAACAGCATCGGAAGCAGCAGCAGCAATACCACGGTAATTGAGACGGCACCGATGATGTAGGTGGAGAACTGGAACTCTCTTTGCCCCTCATCAGCCATCTATGTACCCCCGTTTCTGATTTTAGATTACCTAGGTAGCACCTACGGTGCTCGCGCGAGCATCATTCCACAGTTATAGGTTGCTGCCGCTAGTTCATGCCGCTGAGCCAGTTTCGGTTATCTAGGTGCTGTTTTTGCACCCCCTCAATCATCTCTTTATGGTGCTTTGTGAAGGTGATATCAAGGACGTCTGAGGGGCGCCAGATATGCCAAGGCCGAGGCGCAGATCAGAGTCACTAATCCAGGAGCCGGCAGGCTCGAACTGACGACCTCCACCGGGTCACTGTCGTCGCCCGGGTCATCATCCTCATCAGGCTCGGCCAGAGGTGGCTCGATTGTCACCGTGGTATCGTCTTCGGCTATCTCGGAGCCGCCTGAGTTCATCGCCCCGTTGGAGGATACGGAGACCTCGATCTTGCAGTTCCTGCGAGGGTGGCTCTCCGAGGCCGTCGCAATCAGGTTTGCCTCCACAGACTGACCGGGTGCGATGTTGCTGGTCATCAGGGAGTCCAGCCCGTTGTCGGTGGTGAGTAGAGGGCAGTTGTCACTGACCTCGACCTCCCCTACCTTGTCCTGGACGTTGCCACTGTTGGTCACGGTGACTGAAAGGATAACGTCCGAGCCAGCGTTCATCGGCCCCACTGGGTCTGAGATGCCGACCTCGATCGAGTAGATGGTCGGAATCTTCAGATCACCTACTGCCTCCTGTCCCTCCCCCGGCAGGGCGATGGGCAGACCAGCCCTCGTGACCAGAGTCGCTGAGATGGTGAACTCCTCCTTGGAATCGGCAGCAAAACTCCAGACGTCTATGCCCGATACCGTGAGCGTGAACGATTTGTTGTCCCCGGCCCCGATGGTCTCTGACTCTGGGCCATCCGCTTCGCCACCGAATGGAATCTCGTAGTCGAACTCGACGCCTATGTCAACGAGCTCCTCGTTGTTGACGAAGAACTGTATCGCGACACCGCCATCGGTGCCGACGTTGAAGGGAACATCCTCGTTGTCCTGTGGGTATTCGATCCCCAATTCCCACGATCCCAGCTGGCCGTGAACCGGAGCTGCACAAGTCAGCAGCAGTATGGCGACCCCTGCAATCGGACCCCATCTCATGTTAGACTTCCAACAGACCGCTGCTCGCGCGCTTTGTTAAGACCTTGACCATCTTGCGCCTGTAAGACGGAGGATACCACGTGTTCAGAACCGGCCTGACCGCCTTTCTGACAGCCTCAGCCAGTTCGTCTATACTGGACTCCCCCTCCCAACTGGCTAGGACTCCGTCCGCCTCGGGCGAGTGGAATCCGGGGATGGACTCCAGCCCAGTAGTCGCCACCCTGAGGTCGCTGGGAGATCCGTTAGGACCCGGCTTCCAGAGAACAGCGACCCCAGCCTCCGGAAAGTCCCAAGACTCACGCTGGCGCAGCTTCTGGTAGTCACCCTGCCAGTCCAAGATGTCGCTGGGAAAAGTGAGGTGGGTCACCAACTCTCCGGCAGCGAGGACGTTGCGGGTTATCCCGTCCAACTCGAAGAACTCCGTCAGTGGCATCGATCTGCCACCCTCTGGTCCTGCTAGGTGAATCGTCGCACCTAGGCACATCAGCACCGGAGCTAGGTCGGCTTGGTAGGTGGCTACACACTGGGTGTTCTGGTTTGGGATCACCCTGCAATCCGCCCCCGTCCCGCAGTCGCACTTGTAGCACCATTCGATCGACTCCCGCCATTCCTCAGACTGGTTGAACCAGAAGCATCTGGTGTCCAGACAGATGTTGCCTCCCACGGTGCCAGAACGACGAATCATGACGCTCGCGACCATGCTGGAGACCTTCGCCAGCAGCGGGTGCACATCGTTCGAGTCAGCTAGGTCCTGCAGCCTGACCATCGCCCCGATATGGGTCTCGGACAGCTCGGTTAGCTCTGAGACCCCAGCGAGCGAGATTACGTGCGGCTTGGCATTCAGGTGCCACTTGTAGTTGGGCAGTAGGTCCGTCCCCCCTGCCACCCAGTCGAACTCTTGGCCCGAGCTCTGCAGGTCACCGGCTAGCGAGAGCACCTCGTCGAGCGAACCTGGAGTGTGGAGCGTGAACGGCGGCATCCGCATCAGGAGCCACCCCCATGCCGCCTCTCGGTATGCTTCCAAGCACTGCCTGCGAGACGAGGACTCTCCATGTAGCCGCTGTCCGGGGTGACGCTGACTACCCAGCGCTCGTCCTGTTCGTCAGCAGGTATCTCGGGGTCGAACCCGAACAGGGCCCCGTTGTTGTAGTCGGGAGGGTCAGGGTCCGAAGCCCGGCGTGAATCACGCTCGGCGTGTTCGGACGCACGAGCCTCGAGCGTTCTCTGGAGTTTCGAGTACTGCAACACGGGTGAAACGAGGTCTAGAGGACCTATTCCTTCCTTCTTACACCTGTCTTCGATCATCCTGTGAACCCTATCAGGGGTGATTGGCAACTCGCTCGTGCGGACTCCAATTGCGTCGTACACGGCGTTGCACACTGCAGGGAGGATGGGCAGAAGCGGCCCCTCGCCGGCCTCCTTGGCACCGAACGGCCCCTCGGAGTCGTTGGACTCCACGATGATGGGAACCACCTCTGGCATCTCGTGGACCGTGGGAATCTTGTAATCAAGAAGGTCGGGGTTGATCAGGTGACCGCTCCTGCCGTACTTCATCTCCTCACTGAGAACCTGACCCAGCCCCATGTGGCAAGAGCCGATTATCTGCCCCTTCACGGACAGCGGGTTGAGTGCTTTGCCGCAGTCGTGCGCTGCCCACACCTTCAGCACCTTGGTCTGACCTGTCTCCACGTCGACCTTGACCTCGGCCACGTAGGCCGAGAACGAGTAGGCGGGTGCAATCCCAGCTCCCGCGCCCTTGTGGACACGCCCCATCGGTGGCGTTCGGTAGGCGCCAGATGAGACCAAAGCGCCCTTATTCTCCTGAGCCTTGTGAAGCGCCTCTAGGTATGAGACCCCAATCTTCGGGTCGTCCCGCATGTAGATTCGACGATCCCCTATTACCATCCTGTCAATCGGTGCCTCTGTCATCCCGGCCGCTGCCTCCAACAGCTCCTGACGTATCTCCATCGCAGCGGAGATGGCTGCGTTGGCGTTCATGAAAGTCACACGGGACGAGTACGAGCCGAGGTCGACCGGGGCGGTGTCGGTCTCCCTGCTCCTGATTCTAATCATGTCTAGGGGCAGGCCCAGAACCTCAGCGACCGACTGGGCTATCACGGTGTCGGAGCCCTGGCCGATCTCGGCCGCTCCGGTATGGACCGTTACGCCACCGTCCATGTCGACCTTTAGGTGGACTGTGGCATGGGGGAACTTGTTCGGCTCCCAGTGGATTGGCAACCCACTGCCTGAGATGAAGAAGCCGCATCCGACGCCGATTCCGTGACCGTGGGGAAGCTTGCGGAACTTCTCTTCCCATCCCGATGCCTCCCTGACTCGCTCGAGGCACTCTCGCATCCCAATGCTGGTGACCCTGAATCCCGTGATGGTGGCTGAGTTGGGCGGTAGGAGGTTGGCAAGCCTCAGTGTAATCGGGTCGACACGCAACTGCTCGGCGACTCCATCCATACCGACTTCAAACGCACACCTCGAGTTCACCGCGCCATGACCCCTCATGGCGCCGCTAGCAGGCTTGTTGGTCCAGACCCGCGCCCCGGTGTAGTGGAAGGCGCCAATCTCGTATGGAGCGGTGTGCAGTACTCCGTTGTAGTAGGTTGTGACGTGGCCGAAGGATGCGAAGGCACCACCATCAATCAGGGCATCGGTTTCGATGCCGCACAGCCTACCGTCGGAGTCGGCGTGCAGGTTCATGTCGATTCGAGATGGATGCCGCCCGCGATTCACCCAGAAGACTTCCTCGCGGTCGAAGTTGATTCTCACCGGCCTACCAGTCTTGCGTGACAGTATGGCAGCGCACATCTCATGGGGAAACGGGTCGGACTTACCTCCGAAACCGCCGCCGACAAAAGTCCTGTGGACGTTGATCTGATGCATCGGCACGTCGAGGACATCGGCCAAGGCCCTGTGGACGTAGTGCGGAACCTGCTGGGGAGTGTAGAGGGTCAGCCTACCCGATGGGTCCCAATTGGCGACCACGGCATGGGGCTCAGTGAACCCGTGGTTGGCACCGGCGAACTTCCAACTAGAGCTGTGGCTGGCTACCGCGTTGTCAGCCATTCCATCGATGTCACCGAACTCCTGAAACACCCTCTTCTGCACGTTCGACGAGCCGATGTGGTATTGCCCCCGGTCGTGGATTGGTTCCTCGGAGTCCTCGAGTCCCTCTCTCATGTCGTGCAACGCCTCGAGCTCCTCGTACTCCACATCGATGAGGCGAACCGCTTCTCTGGCCGTGGACTCGTCGACGGCAGCAACGCAGGCCACTAGGTCTCCGACGTGACGCACCTTCTCCTGCGCCATCGCGTGCTCGTCCTTGGTCACGGGAAGCACCCCGAAACTCCCACTGGCGTCACGCCCGGTCGCAACTGCGACCACCCCTGGCAACTCTAGGGCCGCCGAGACGTCGATTGACAGTACCCTTGCGTAATGGTGTTTGGAGCGAACAATCCTGCCGATCAGTTCGCCAGGGAGCCTCACGTCATCTCCGTACTGTGCCTGCCCGGTGACCTTCCACCTCCCATCTACCAGCGCAGTCGGCCTGCCGACGGCAGATCCTGTGACTAGGTCGTCGTGCTTATGCTCGTTCGTTCCCTTGATTCCTGCTATCGCCTCCTCGTCACGCAGGTCGCTGGTACCGCGACTGCCTCCCGAGCCAGGGCGTGGGAAGGGTAACTTGCCGCTCTGCTGGCGATAGCCCTCGACCCTGTCCTTGTCCTCGCTCATTGCATCACCTAGTCCGCTCCGTAACTCGGATCGGGGTCGCTCTTAGCAGCTGTGGAGTCCCCGACTGCTTCTCCCGATGCCAGGATGTCGGATGCGGCCCTGACCGAGTCCACAATCTGCTGGTACCCGGTACATCTGCAGAGATTACCCTCTATCGCAGCCTTGATCTCGATGTCATCGGGTGTAGGTTTGTCTTCAAGAAGCGCCGAGATTACCACTAGGAAGCCAGGTGTGCAGAAGCCGCACTGGCTCCCCCCACACTCCGTGAAGGTCTGTTGAATGGGGTGCAGGTGGTGACCGTCAGCCAGTCCCTCAACAGTGGTTATGCTGCATCCCGAGGCCTCCTGGGCAAGGGTGAGGCACGACAGTCGTGGGACCCCGTCTATCAGCACGCTGCAACAGCCACAGGTACCCATATCACAGCCCCGTTTAGTCCCTAGGCTACCAGCTTGGTCACGCAGGACGTCAAGCAGAATCGCATTGCTCTCGATGCGTAGAGATACCTCCTCGTCATTGACCGCCGCTGACCAAGGTACCTCGTCGGGCGCGGGCAGCATCGGCAGTCGGAACTGAACCATGCAGTGTGCGCACCAGCCGCTACGACCTTTAGCATTCGGTTTGACCCCTGTGGGGTCAATTCAGGTCATCCGCGACCAGACTCATGATCTCCTGCTCTACTCTCTGGAGGTGCTCACCGAGCGTACTCCTAGCCATCCCCAACTCTTCAGCCATCTCCCTGAGGGTCACTTTAGAATCAGGCTCGTAGTAACCCCTTCTCACGGCGTGAGACAGCACTTCGCGCTGCCGCTTGGTCAATGTGTCCGACCAACCGTTCCTCTCGCCTCGCCGGAGAGACTGGACACTGACCTTGTCAGGTGGCAGAATCACCCTCAGCAGGGCGAGGAACCTGCGTATCGACTTGGAGTGCCCCGACAGCCTGAGCTCCATGCCCCGCTCAGCGTCTATCCCGTATGGCGGTTGCACGTGGATGTTAGACATCTCAATCGCGGAAATCGCCAGAGGATGCGTGCATAGCAGGCTGACCAGGACGCCATCGGAATCCTCCTCGTGCTGCTCTAGTACCTCGAAGCTGTTGAACTCCGATATCTCCTCCACCGAATGCCCCTCAAGCATCTTGATTTCGACCAGCTGGGTCACTCCCTCGGAACTGACTGCCAGATGCCCGAGTACCTCGACCCGCTCGGCCACCTCTAGGAATCGGGAGAGCTCCTTGGCTCCCCTCAGAGAAGGTATCTTCCACCTCAGTACTACCTTCCTCACAAGGCAACGAAGCCGCGCTGTGTATTGAATTCAACGGATTACTAACTCCAGTACGCCTCGCGAATCTCCTGATTCGCCTCCATGCACATCACAACGTCACTGGGGCGGTTAGACATCGTCGAGGTGCCGTTCAGGTGCTCGATGATGGGAAGGACGTTGCTCTCGTTGACCACCCCCCATCCGACTTGGGTGCAGGGAGCTATCGGGGAGATTGGCGTGGTCCCCGACAACGGGTCCCAGGTGTTGAACGACGGATACCATCCGGAGAGGTTCAGCGCATCTCGCAGGTCATCGTTGGTGATGGAGAAGTTGGTACCGTTCACCATCAGCCCGCTGCGTGTCACCGGATCGGCTCCCGATGACATGTCGCCGAACTCAGAGCGTAGGTGCATGAGGACCTTCGATAGCAACCCGGCGGTCCGAGGGGTGGCGAAGGAGGTCCCCGAGGTCTCGTGGTAGCCATCTATGTCGTCGTGGTTGGGTAGGAGTTGCGTCCAGTCGGCGGCCACATCGGGATACGAACCGCTCATCGTCTCCTTCTGGTCGTCGCCCTCCTCGGCATAGCCGGAGATGCCGATGCTCCATGGTGGGCCAGCCGTGGAGTCTTGTACCGCGGGCGAGGGAGAGTTGTCAGCGGCACCCGTGTGCAATTTCTTGTTCTGGACCACTGCGACCTTGGTGGCGTCCTCAATCCCGGGAACTGGGACGGAGAGAATGGGTCCGAAGCTGGTGGTGATGACATCGACGAGCGGCTGGTTGGCGGCGGCCAGCACGGCAGCGTCGCTGAAACCCTCCACGAAGAAGATTACAGCATCCGGGTTGGCATCAATCACCGAGCCCGTGACCGCCGTGCCGTGCCCGTCTTGAGGATCATCCAGAATCGGTATGTCGGTGTTGTCGTCCGGAGTCGTACCGATGATTCGTGTGCCGCGGAACCAGACCACATCCTCAGAGGTAATGTTGTCCCAGCAGACCTCCTTGTCCGTCTCGTAGCGTTCCTGCCAAGTTCCGGTGAGCGTGACGTCGCAGACCTTGTTCACCCCGAGCCCGTCCAGAAGCCACTGCGGGTATGACTCGTTCATCAGGAAGTGATTGTGGTAGACGTTGATTCCGGTGTCTATAGGTGCAACCACGCTGAAGGCGCCGAACCCCGACTCCTCCTCGGACTGCTCCTCCGGTTCTGCATCGTCCCCCCACAACAGGCAGCCGCTCAGTGGGGCGGCCAGAACGAGGAGCGACAGCATCAGAGATAGGTTGCGCACGCACCGCCGCGTCGTTGGGGAGATTTCAGCCTTCGTCGTCTTTGGGACCCCAGTTCAGTCATGTTCATCTCCTGTGCATCACCGCATCGTGTCTGTCTTGTGCGGGGGTCGGAATTGAGGCAAGCCATCCATTCATTGCTGTCCTGGCTCGCAAGGGGCGTATCCTCGGTCGTTTCTTTCGTATTCGGAGCCTTCCGAAAGATGCCCGTCAGGGTGGGTTTGGCGATAGTCGGCTCAATCTGCCTGACCATCGCATTCGCAGTCGGTTTGCTCTGGGGTTACATCGCCCCATCCCTGCTATCCGACAACTTGCAGACGACGGCTCAGAACTCGATGTCAGTGGTGCTTGTAATGATACTGATCTGGATCGCCATCGCCACTTTCATCCCCAGTTCGGAGAGGCAGGCGAGCAATCTCTCCAACTCTGGGTCCGATGAGGGTGAAGTCCCCGTTGATGTTGTCCATGTCCGTCCGGTAGAACCAGCATCAGTGGTTGTCGAGGACGAGGCCGAGCTAGTCGAGTGAATCGTCCTTTTTCTCTAGGGCCATGATTTCGGCACAGACCGCTATGGCGATTTCCTCGGGCGAGTCCGCTCCGATGTCGAGTCCGATAGGGCACCTCACCGAGTCCACTGACTCCTCGGTAATCCCCGCGGCTATGGCAGAGTCCCTGAATGCATTCCACTTCACGGTGGACCCTATGGCCCCCACCCTCGGTCGCCGGCCAATATTGAGGCTACCCACTAGGCCCAGCAGTATCTCTTGGTCGATTGCCCAGTCGTGCCCGAGCAGGAGCACATCGGAGAACCTAGCCATAGATTCCGAGTCCTCGGCATCGAGGAATTCGGAGACCGATTCGGCGTGCAACTCGCTGGCGAACGGAAACCGCTCGCCATCAGCATATTCTGAGCGCACATCGAAGACACTGTGCGACCACCCGAGGGTATCGCACACAATTGCAACTGCACGGCCAACGTGCCCTCCCCCGGCGATGAGTATGTGTGGCATCGGATCCATGACCTCCATCGCGACAGTCACGCGTCCTCCACACAGGCTGTCAAGCGGTGTCGCCTCTTCTCCCTTCGCATCCTTGTAGAGGACAAATGTCTCTACCCTGCCCCCCTTCTTACGAACTTCCTCGCGTCCCCCGTTCAGCATGCCTTGCAAGGCGTTCTCGACCTTCATCTCCAAACCAGCCCCGCCAACTGTACCAAACCTCGCACCATTTTCGGTAATCGCCATCCGAGCTCCTGGCTTACCCGGGACGCTGCCGCTGGCCTCGATTACAGAGGCCATAGCTACGCTCTGACCACGCTCGAGCATATCGAGAACCCAAGTCAGGACGGCCTTTGTCACGATTCCGGGAGCGGCTACCGAGCCTTTGGAGTTACGCTCACCCAAGTGCTACATCGAGAACCATCATGATGGTGAATCCAAGCATAAGTCCCATGGTTGCAATGTCTCCGTTCTTCCCTCTGTGAGCTTCAGGGATTAACTCTTCAGCGACTACGAAAATCATCGCGCCAGCAGCGAAGGCTAGGGCGTATGGTAGAATCGGCGTCATGTAGATTATCGCTGCAGCCCCAATCACTGCTGAGATAGGTTCGACTAGAGCAGACAACTGGCCCCACCAGAAACTCTCCTTTCTGGATAATCCTTCGCGCCGGAGTGGAACAGAAACTGCGGCACCCTCAGGAAAGTTCTGGATTCCTATTCCAATAGTAAGCGCGATTGCAGCCCCTATGCCATCGCCCGAGGCTGCGGCTCCAAATGCAACTCCTACTGCCAGACCCTCTGGGATGTTATGCAGGGTGATGGCTGAAATCAGTAACTTGCTTCTGTGCCAAGTGGTCTTGATTCCCTCTACCTCCTCGGGAGGGGCTCCCGGATGGAGGTGTGGAAGATAAGCATCGATTATCCGCATCCCGATTCCTCCTATGATGAAACCGAAGGCTGCAGGAAGGACCTTCTCAAGCCCCTCTCCGGACGTTTGTTCTATGGCAGGGCCTAGTAGTCCGAAGCAACTGGCTGCAATCATGACACCTGCAGCAAAGCCGAGCATCCCATCAAGCACCTTGCGGTTTATCTCAGAGAAGAAGAAAACCACTCCAGCACCAGCCGCAGTCATGAACCAGGTAAAGAGTCCAGCTAACAGGGCCTGTTGCACCGGCCCAAAGCTCTCGAGGAACTCGACAACGACCATCTAACCGCCCGTAATCAGGCGTGTTGATAAGTTGTTTCACAGGTCTGCGAAAGCATCTGCGAGAGCATCCAGATTCTCTGGCCGGTCTATGTTCAGGTGCAGGTGTGAATCAGCAACTTCAATGCGATTAGGGTCTATCAGATCTCTCAGTGGGGTTGACGGCGGAGATTCGGTGATTCTGACAGCATCCTCAACTGAGAGCAGTATGGGATGTCCTCCTCTGCCTCCCTCAACGGGGCAGCTCGTGACCACAGAGGAAATCAGTGATTCTAGGGTGGAGTCGGAGAATCCCGGACGATCCACAGGCACTACCAGTACTCTCTGCCCGACTCCCTCCAATTGGCCAATGCCGACCTGCAGGGATCCTGTTCTGCCTGCTTCCGGATTTGGGTTGGCGATTACCCTGCAGTCCACCGACGCCGCGACCTCATCGATAATGTCCTTGTTTGTTACCACCAGCGGCTCAATCCCCTGATTTTGTATCCTGCCCACAAGCCATCCGACTAGATTCCCCTGTCCGACTCTTACCAGAGCCTTCGGCTGACCGAGGCGCTTGCTCGATCCGGCTGCGAGGACCACGCAGCCGATGTCGCCGGCCATGCCAATCCTCAGGAGTCGCCCAGCATCTCTCGGCCGATGATGAGACGCTGAATCTGACTCGACCCCTCGAAGATCTGGACGACCTTGGCGCCCCGCATCCTGCGAGCGACCGGGTACTCCTCCGAGTAGCCATAGCCTCCGAAGACCTGCACGGCGTCAGTGGTGACCTCCATCGCCATGTCAGCTGCGAAGCGCTTGGCATGAGCGGCCTCGAGGGTATTACGCTCGCCAGAGTCCGCCTTCTTCGCCGCCTTCCAGGTCAGCAGCCTAGCAGCCTCGACCTTGGTCGCCATGTCCGCAATCATGAACGATACGGCCTGATGCCGGTAGATTGGCTTACCGAAAGTACTGCGCTCGTTGGCGTACTGGAGAGACTCCTCCATCGCCCCCCTAGCATTTCCGACGGCGTGAGCTGAGATAGTGGGTCTAGACAGGTCGAATGCCTTCATGGCGTTCATCCATCCGTTGTTCTCCTTGCCTCCGATGAGGTTGTCTGCAGGCACCCTGACATCGTTGAAGTCGACCGACCTCGTATCCGAGCAGCGCTGCCCCATGTTGTCCTCCTTCTTGCCGAGGGAAATCCCGGGACTGTCGGCGTCGATGATGAAACTGCTCATTCCCTTGTAGCCCGCGCTGGGGTCGGTGTAGGCGAGGACGAAGAACCAGTCAGCATGCCCAGCACCGGTAATCCACATCTTACTGCCATTGATGACGTAGTCATCACCGTCTCTCACCGCATGGGTCGAGATCGACTGGACGTCGCTTCCAGCACCCGGCTCGGTGACGCAGTAAGATGCTATGCACCCGTTCGCCACCTTCGACAGATAGCGCTGCTTCTGGTCCTCGGTGCCACCAGTAATCACAGGGTATGAGGCAAGCATCGTGCTACCCGATGCCGTGGCGAATCCCGGGTCACCCCAGCCAATCTCCTCGCAGATTAGGACCTCCTCGAAGGACCCCATCCCATAGCCGCCATACTCCTCGGGTATCTTGACGGTGAGCAGACCGAGCTCGTGCGCCTTGCGAATCGCCCCGCGAGGGAAGCTGCTGTCGCGATCCCACTTGGCCGCGTTCGGCTGCACCTCTGACGCAGCGAACTCGTGCGCCATCTCCTGGAGCATGGACTGCTCATCTGACAGGCTGAAGTCCACCATGGCCCTAGGACCGGGGTCCCGGACTTAGCGGTTCGCACTATAATGCGCAGTGCGGCCTACAGGTACAGCATTGCCATGTAAGCTAGGTAGCCACCGACCATCGCAGCACCTACTCGCCTCCCTATGTGCCTCTCATCCAACAGCATCGCAACGACGAAGCCAGAGGTCACAACGACCACCCAGATGTCTCTGGAGGCGAACTCGGGAGCTATGACTAGGCCACCGGAATAGGTCGCAGCGACACCTAGTATCCCCATGATGTTCATGACATTGGAGCCGAGCACGTTGCCCACCGCTACCCCGCCTTGGCCGCGCAGGCCAGCTACGAGTGTGACAGCGAGCTCCGGGAGTGAAGTGCCTAGGGCTACCACGGAGAGTCCGATTACCGACTCGGAGATACCGTAGCTGCCAGCTAGCCCGGTAGCGCCCTGGACCAGCATCTCCGCTCCAATCCAGATCATGTACCCGCCCGCGGCAGTCACCGGGACGGCGAGTGCAATCCGGTCAGGCAGCCAGGTGTCACTGTCCTCTACATCGGTGCCCTCGGCCTTCGAGGCACGGTAGGAGTAGCTGTAGTAGAATACCAGTCCGAGGAGCATAAGGATGCCCAACTGCCATGCGACCTCCCCAATTAGTACCGCAGCCAGCAGTATCACAGTGGCTGCGGCAACTGCCATAGCGTCCCTGCGTATCCCCTGACCAGGGTCCGACGCTGCTCCTAGGATGGAAGCGGTGCCTAGAACCAGCATTACATTGGCAACGTTGGAGCCCAGCACGCCGCCGACAGCAATCTCGTGAGTCCCCTCGTTGACTGCCTCGAGTACGACCGCCAGCTCGGGCAGCGAGGTTCCGATGGCGACGATGGTGAAGCCGATTAAGAGAGGAGGGACCCGCAGTCTGCCAGCAATCGTGACGGCGCCTTGGACAACTAACTCGCCCCCCAGCATCAGCAGCATGAAGCCAATCACGATTAGGGGGCCATCGGCCAAACCGAGAGAAGTCATCAGACTCGTCGGACGCTACTCCGCTCATGACCGTTTGGTCGCGCAGAGAGGGCGTTCACGAGCACATTCTGAGCATGTGTCTGAGGACGAGCTCCGCAGTTGGCACAGTGTGGTCCTCTAGAGGCGGCGAGAAAGGCACCGGGGTGTCCAGAGCGCCAATCACCACAGGCGGGCTCTCTAGGCACCAGAACGCCTCTTCCATGATGCGACTGCTCACGGTGTTACCCAGCCCACCTGTCCACTGCGCCTCTTGGAGCACCAGCAGCCTCCCGGTCCTTGCCACCGATTCCACGCAGGTCCGGGCATCGAAGGGGGATATCGTCCTCAGATCCACAACCTCCGCCTCAAGTCCGCGACTCGACGCCTCAGAGGCCGCTTCCATTGCCACATGCACCATGGCCCCCCAAGTCACTATGGTCAGGTCTCTTCCTCCTCTCAACACGCGAGCCTTGCCAATCGACATCTCGCCTGCAGCCAATCGCTCGTGCACCGAGTCCCTGTCGACCACCTGGCTGATTGACTCCCCCCAACCCGTCAGACCTCCCCTGAGGCCGTACAGCCCAATGTGCTCGAGGAAGATTACCGGATCGTCCAGTTCATGCGACTCGATTAGCAGGTCGTAAGCGTCCTGAGGAGTGCTTGGGAACACAATCACCAGCCCCGGGTCGTTGCTGAACCACGATTCTATCATGTTGGCGTGGAACGGTCCACTGCGCGTCTTCGCACCCAATGGGATGCGCACTGTGATGGGAACCTCTGCTCCCCATCGCCAACGCAGCTGGGCCGCGTTGTTGACCAACGCGTTCATCGCCAGTGCAGCGAAGCCCCCGAACTGAATCTCGGCCATCGGACGCAACCCGCCCAGCGCAGCACCAGTGGCCGAGTGGACTATCACAGACTCGGACAGGGGCATATCGAGCAGCTTGTCGGAGTGCCCCTTCGTCTTGAGAGGGAGGTTGAGTCCGAAGGCACCAGCGACCTCCATGTCCTCGCCCATGAAGACGACTCGCTCTCCGTGCTTGTCGGCTATCGACACCATCGCCTCCTGGATGGCCCTGCTGTAGGTGCGTGCGTTGGGGGCATCAGAGAACTCCAATGACTCCTCGCCTGGCTGCAACGGGCACTCCGTCAGCCCGACCTCGCGCTCGAACCTCTCGTACTGCTCGGTATGGCTCGCAGCGTCATGCAGGCTCGTAATCCCCTTTGTGACCGTGTATCCCTCGGGCCAGGGCATCGCCTCCATCTCCTCGCGAGCCGCATCCGCTAGGGCCTGCTCCTCGGACTCCATCTCATCCAGCGCCTTCTCGTCGCAACCCAGCTGGACCAGCAACTCTCTGTGGTTCGGGACTGGGTCCTTCTCCGCCCAGTAGGTCAGCAGATCCCTATCGACGTACCCCGGGGGGTTGCCCGAGTCGGCCCCGAGGTACAAGTCGTCATGGTGGTGGGCATGGCCGCATCCACGCATCGTCTCGACGTGAATCAGGGTCGAGCCGCATCCGTCCAGTGCGAACTCTCTCGCTACCGCAGTTGATGCGTAGAACGCCCCTGGGTCGGATCCATCGATGGTCCATGCCGGCATCCCCATGGCATGACCCTTGTCGCCAAACGTCTCGACCCCCGACTGGCCGGTGACGAAGGTGTCGAGTGCGATCTGGTTGTTCTGGATCATGAAAGATATCGGCAACCCCCTCGCTCCGGCGAGGTTCATTGCTTCCCAGAACTCGCCGCTGCTGCTGCACCCCTCTCCTACTGGGGCCAGATGAAAACGGTCAACTGAGAGCCTAGACGCAGCAAGGGCCACTCCGGTCGTCGTGGCGCTGGCGATTGGCAGGGGGGCGGTCGGGGGCATTATCCCCTTGTCCCAGTTGCCGATGTGGAGGTCCCTGCCTCCCGCGCCTTCGTGCCCCCCGTCCATGTAGGATCCAGACTTGCCCATCTGGGACGAGAAGACCTCCAACGCGGTCTGCCCCATGGCCAGCGCTAGACCCACGTCACGAATCATCGGAGCCACGACGTCGGCGCGCTGCCGCTCGTCGGACGAGATGTCGACAGCTCTGCGCATGGCGCTGGCACACGCGACAACTCCCTCCTGCCATGTCGAGCGGAAGCCCTTGCCCCCGAAGTTCCCGCCGTCTGGGGCTTCTATGCCCTTGGTGGACAGGTCCTTGAGATGCTCGTCGATGACTCTGGTGCGAGTCATCATCCTCTGCCACTCCATACGCTGCTCGATTGTGATGGAGGAGTGGTGGGCAATCCTCCTTAGGCAAATTGCCACGTCTGTTAGCAGCCTAGCAGTACGGCGTTCCAGATGTATCTCCGCAGTCCTCCTCGGAATAACTTCGGTGGAATGCACCGAACTAAGACTCGGGTTGAGCAGACGGTCTTGCAGGGAGTCCCCCAGCTCTTTGACGTACTCTCTTGAGAAATCGTGGAAAGACCTCCCGTCGAAGGATTTGGGCACGCTCATTCCGTCCCAGCAGGAGGCGGCTGCGACCAGATGCCCGTCGTGCCTTTCGGCTAGGAACCTGAGCAACTCGGCCCTAGCTGCCGAGGACTGCAGGGGGAGGGAAAAATCGACTGCACCTGCAGGCTCCCACCCAGCCCCCCATATCACTGGCAGATCGCTCTGGGATATCTCCTCGGGAGTGGATGGCCGAATCGGGCCGACTCCTGCCGCATCCTTACGGCCCCCCTCGTTCCTGCGAACAGCCTCTGCCGACAACTCCTCTGGGCCGAGCAGACTCTCTCTTTCCCAGATTTGCACGTTGCGCTGCCTCCCCTGGCCGCTGGAAGAACGATCAAGAGTTGCTCTAATCCGGTTCCCACACTGCTCACACCTTCTGTCTAGACGCGTCGTCTCCTGCCTCACCCTCCATGTCTGGTGATGCTCGCAGGAAGGGCACTTCCACACTCCTTGTCGAATGATTGCCATGATGCCCCCACAGGGTACTAATACAACAAATCTTCGATGCGCTGCGAGGTTAGTAACCACAAATGAAGCATTTTGTCCATTTTTCGTTATATTTCAGCAGTTAATTGAAGAAAATACCACAAATAAATGTTAGTTTCAAATAACTATTACCATAATTAGTATTTTATCACACTCGAGTCAACAGTGTCTGACCACTCGTGAATCCCCCCAGACAGATTGTACACGCGTCCCTCTGAATCCCTCGAGGTGACTAGGTAGCGCGCGACTGCAGCGGACCTGACTCCCGTCCTGCAGTATACCACCACGTCGCGGCCGCGAGGGATTTCGTCGGACCTCTGTGGGACCGAGTTATGCTGGATTCGCAACGAGGTTCCCTCGAGGGAGGTCAGTCTTTCCTCATCCGCCCGCCTGACATCCAGCAGAAAAGGCGTCCAACCACTGCCGACTCGTTCCGCGTAATCGGCGGGGCTGATCTCTAGCATCTCGCTTCGCAATTCTTCGATGACATCAGCCTGACTCGAACACTCCACTGTGTGCTCGGATAGTTCGGTGACCGTCGGTCGCGAGGGGTCGTGCGAGTACGAGAGAGAACGCATCCTCATCCCGAGGGCGTCAATGACCAGCAGCCTGCCACTTAGTAGCTCGCCGATTCCGAGGATGATTTTGATCGCCTCAGTGGCCTGAATCGATCCGACGATTCCTGGTAGCACTCCCAATACGCCAGCCTCGGCGCAGTTAGGGGCGAGCTCGGCAGGCGGCGCCTCGGGAAACAGATCCCGGTAGTTGGGACTCCCATCGAGGTTGAAGGTGGCTACCTGTCCCTCGAATCTGTGGATGCTGCCGAAGACCCAGGGCTTGCCGAGAATTTCGCATGCATCACCTATCAGGTACCTAGTCGAGAAGTTGTCAGAGCCGTCGATCACTACGTCGTACTCGCCAATCAGCCCGAGTGCGTTGTCCACACCGAGTCTCGCTTCGTGCGCCTCGACGACAATCTCCGGATTGAGCTCAGTGAGTCGACGCCTCGCGGACACCACCTTGGCATCGCCGACAGAGGCGGTGTCGTGCAGGACCTGCCTCTGCAGGTTCGATATGTCGACGGAGTCGTCATCGATGACTCCGATTTGCCCTATCCCCGCAGCCGCTAGATAAAGCAAGGCCGGTGAGCCTAGGCCGCCGGCCCCGACGACTAGGACCGAGGCCTCGCCGAGCAGCCTCTGCCCCTCGGGTCCGACCTCAGGGAGGGTCAGATGCCTCGCGTAGCGCGCCCCCTGCTCGTCTGACACAGCGCTACGAGGGGGCCAACCCAACATGGCCTCTTCGGCTAAGCAAACTCGCTGCCATCAGATTACGAACAGCCGGACAGTGGCAACCAGCCACCCGATACGACCCCAAACACGAGTAAGCTTCCTCGCATTCTCTGGTCGTATGTCGCGTCTCACGATAAGATGAATCAATCTGCGGATGAAGTTCTGGTCTAGGTGAGAATCGGGACGAGGGATTCCTCTGAAATATCTCTCAATATCGGTGATGATGCAATAACCATCCCTCAGCAACCAAAGTATCTCAGTGGCCCCATACAGGATGAATACGCCCCACCACATCCACTCGTGAGGCCCCAGCCAGGCGAAGGCGCAGAAGAAGGTGATTGAGACGTGGAGGAGGTAGAAGAAGTCGGCTATCTTGTTGTTCAGCCAACCCGTCTCACCGGCGGTGTCCAATTCAGCACCTCAATGCTGGTCTTCCAGCCACTTCTCCGCATCCATGGCTGCTTGGCATCCCATGCCGGCGGCGGTTATGGCCTGCCTGTAGCGCTTGTCCACGACGTCTCCCGCGGCGAACACGCCCGGAACACTCGTCATGGTGTGCTCGGAGTGCAGGACGTAGCCCGAGTCGTCCATCTCGACCTCGCCATCCAGGAAACCCGTCATGGGCTTGTGACCTATCGCGATGAATGCCCCTGTACAGGCAATCTTGTCCTCGCTCCCGTCGCGCGTGTCCTCTAGAACCGCCCCGCTGAGTCCATTCTCATCGGAGAGCCACCTCTTCACGCTCCTATGCGTCCTGATCTCGATCTTCGGATGGCTCGCCGCCCTCTCGTACATCACCTTCGAGGCCCTGAATCCCTCGCGCCTGTGGATGATGGTGACCTTGCTGGCGAACCTAGTGAGGAAGGTCGCCTCCTCCATCGCCGAGTCGCCTCCTCCGACCACGATGACCTCATCGTCGCGGAAGAAGGCGCCGTCGCACGTCGCGCAGGTCGATATGCCCCTGCCCTTCTGGGCCTCCTCACCCTCTGCACCGAGCCAGATCGCCTCTGCACCGGTGCAGATGATTACGGCCTCGGCGCGGTATTCATCCCCCTCGACCCAAACGCCGAAGGGGCGCTCGGAGAAGTCGACCCTCTCCACGTTCTTGTCTTGGACCTCGAGCCCGAAACGCTCGGCCTGCTCGCGCATGTGGACCATCATCTCCGGCCCGCCGATTCCTGTGGGGTATCCGGGAAAGTTCTCGACGTCCGAGGTCAGCATCAGTTGACCTCCTGACATGTAACCCGCGAACATCAGCGGCTCGAGAAGCGCGCGCGCGGCGTAGAGCCCGGCAGTGTATCCAGCTGGGCCGGAACCAATGATGATTACATTGCGAACTTCACCGCTCACAGGTCACCCAATGCCGGGACGTCCTTCAACCCTGCTCCGAGTACTTCGTCCAAATTCAATGCTCAGGAACGAACTCAACTATTATTGGGCGCCGGGCGTTACTGTTGACCGGCCATTGGGGGCCATTGGGGAACTGGGGATTCATGGGACAAGAAAATCACGTACTCTGGTTCGACGAGGTAGGGCGTGACGACGCGCTAGCGGTGGGCGGTAAGGGAGCATCCCTAGGTGAGATGTACCGCAACCTGCGTGAGAGCGGCGTCGACGTCCCTAACGGGTTCTGCACGACTTCGGACGGCTATCGGGAGTTCGTGGGAACCGAGGTAGCCCGGGGGACTTGGGATCAAGTCCCCGAAGTCGAAGGCCTCGCTGACGTGAGGACCCTCGCCATTGCTCAATCATCCCTCTCGGAATCTCTGAGGGTGTGCATCGAGGGCGCCAATCAGAACGACTCTCTGGCTATGCACGGACGAGCCGAACTTGCTCGCGCACTGGTCCTCGAGACCCCTGTCCCCGAGGCCATATCGGACTCGATTCGCCTCGCATACCGACAGCTCTGCGAGCAGTACGGCAAGGGCACCGACGTTGCCGTCCGCTCATCTGCCACCACGGAGGACTCAGAGGACGCCTCCTTCGCAGGCCAGTACGAGTCGTTCCTCAACATCCACGGTGAGAACAGCGTGGTCCTGCACTGGCGCAAGTGCGTGGCCAGCCAGTTCACCGAGCGTGCCATCTGCTACCAGCTCGACAGGGGGATGGACCCCTTGGCAAGTCCGCTGTGTGTCGTCGTGATGAAGATGGTCCGTTCGGACCAGGCCTCATCTGGTGTGATGTTCACCATCGACCCGGACTCGGGTCACGATGGGGTCGTGCACATCGCTGCATCCTATGGCTTGGGTGAGCTAATCGTCCAGGGCACAGTATCGCCGGACACCTACACGGTTTGGAAGGAGGGCCTCCTGAAGGACAAGTTCGCCATCGTGCACAGGCACCTCGGCAGCAAGGACCAGAGGATGGTATACGCGAGTGACGGGGTGAGGGCCACCACTGTCGACGAGGTCCCGTTCTCGGAACGGCGAGACTGGGCCTTGAGTTCAGAGGAGTGCAAGCGCCTGGCGAACATGGCCCTGCGCATTGAGCACCACTACGGGATGCCCATGGACATAGAGTGGGCCAAGGACGGGGAGGACGGCGGCCTGTACATCGTCCAAGCCAGACCGGAGACGGTGCACGGCAAGACCACGCACGGACTGATTCGCTACGAGATGGACCGCTCTCTGGTTGACCGACTCAAGCGAGACTCGGTGATTGCCACCGGCCAAGCCGTCGGCAAGAGGATAGGATCCGGGCCAATCAGGACCTATGGCTCGTACAGAGAGGTGCTCGAACGTCGACGCGCCCTGCAGAAGAGGCTTGCCGGCGGAGAGAGACAGGAGGAGATACCCTGGGACGAACTGGTCTTCGAGAAGGGGGACGTGCTGGTAACAGAAATGACAACTCCCGACTGGGAGCCGATGATGAAGCAAGCCTCCCTGATAGTCACGCGAAAGGGAGGTCGGACTAGCCATGCGGCAATCATAGCGAGGGAGTTCGGCATCCCTGCCATCGTGGGCTGCGCCGATGCACTCAAGCTCGACAACCAGAGAATCGTCACCGGCTCCTGCGCAGAGGGCGATACCGGGTACATCTTCGACGGCGAGCACCCGTTCGAGATAGTCGAGCACAAGGTCGACACATCGACCCCTCTGAAGACCAAGCTCAAGCTCAACGTCGGCTTCCCTACCAAGTCGCTGGTCGACTCGCAGCTCCCCGTCGAGGGCGTCGGCCTTGCTCGCATCGAATTCGTCCTGTCGGGGGAGATCGGCATCCATCCTCTCGCATTCATCCACTATCGCTCACTCAAGAAGTACCTGGATACCGGCGAAATCTCCCCTGAGATCGAACCATTCGCGAGGAATCTCTCCGAGGAGCCCGAGGAGAACCTGCGCGAGACGATTGAGGCCATCGAGAGGCGGTGTTGGAACTACGACCACCCTAGGGGACTCTTCATCGACAAACTGAGGGAAGGCGTCGGTCTGATTTGTGCGGCGTTCTACCCACGGCCTGTTCTCGTCCGTCTCTCCGACTTCAAGTCCAACGAGTACAGGGATCTGCTGGGCGGCGGGCTCTTTGAGCCACAGGAAGAGAACCCGATGATTGCATGGCGAGGGGCCTCGCGATACCTCGACCCAATTTTCAAGCCAGCCTTCGAGATGGAGTGCGAGGCCATGGCATCGGTGTTCCATGACTTCGGCCTGAGCAACCTACAGCTCATGGTCCCGTTCTGCAGATCTCCCGAGGAGGGCGAGGCTGTCAAGGACCTGCTCGAGGAACACGCGATAGGGCCCAGCAACAGCGTCCCACTGTTCGTGATGGTTGAGTTGCCCTCTAACGTCATCGACGCGGACGCATTCATCGACAGGATGCAGCTCTCGGGCGGCTCCATAGGGACCAATGACCTAGTTCAGACCGTATACGCGGTCTCTCGGGACGACCTTGAGGGCTACCAGCATCATGTCGATGCCCGTGCGCCAGCAGTCAAGTCGATGATTCGCACGGCCATCGACGCATTCACCTCGAGGGGCCTTGAGATAGGCATCTGCGGCCAGGCTCCCAGCGACCATCCCAGCGAGTTCCCCCCGTTCCTAGTGGATTGCGGGATTACGTCCATCTCAGTGACCCCCGACACCGCCATGGCGGTGCGTCAGACTATCCTTGAGGCCGAGATGATGGTGGCACAAGGAATCGAGATTGAGGACTAGGAAACGCTTCCGTCAGTAATCAACCGACCATCGCCGCGACCGCCCCGACAGCTGCGCGGGCATGTGGTTCCAAACGCGGCCCAATGTGTTCGGGCTCGGCCCCCGGGCCGATTATCCCGAGCCCGACGGGCTTCTTGTGGGTAATCTGCAAATCAATGACGGCCTTGGTGACCGAATGCCCCATTACCAGACCGTGATCGGTCTCGCCCCTCTCGATGATTCCGAGAACCACAGCACAGTAGATATCCTCCTTCTGTAGCATACTATCGAGAGCCAGAGGTGCTTCCATCGAACCCGGGACCCAAGCCACCTCTGACAC
>ERZ724561.1-NODE-1-length-97816-cov-5.387587_pt1 | contig 97816 bp, 74 predicted proteins | sample MGYA00375855_ERZ724561 | MGnify/ENA primary metagenome ERZ724561 (study PRJEB28725, sample SAMN03264854) | marine sediment metagenome | biome: marine pelagic biome; feature: marine oligotrophic desert; material: ocean water | place: Pacific Ocean:North Pacific... | reverse complement strand
GTGCCATAGACGCTGAGTGCTCCCTCACCAGGTCGCAGAAGCGCTGGGCAATCGAGTGGACCGCGGCCGCATGGTCGGCGACCTCTTCGGCATCCACCGACGCCATAATCTGCTGGTGCAGCAGCTCGGGGCTGATACCGTCGCCATCCATTATCCTGCGAGCAGCCTCCTCGATGAAAACGGAGTTCCCGACTAAGCTGCGCAGCACCCTCGCTGCGGAGCGGCGGCCCGAGTAGTGACGGGCGATCCTGTCTCTGGCAGCGAGTACTTCGGGCGCAATCCCGGCGGGGATGCCCGCATCCACTGCCTCACCGATGTGGGAGAGCGAGCTCGGCAGCCTCCAGAGCGTATTCAGAGCAGACCCTACCAGCAGGACCCTGCCGGCGTCGGAGACGTTCTCGCGACTCAGTGCGTCACCGAGGATGCCGCGGTATGGTGAGACCAACTGGTTGAGGAACGAGTCAATCGTGCCTATCGGCGCGTCCTCCAGCAGCGTCAGTAGTTGCTCACCGAACCCCTTGTGCCTGATTCTCGGGTCGCTGCGCCGAGTGCCGTCGTCGCCCGTGGGACCGGGTTGCAGGCGAGCGATGCTCCGCCGCAGCCGGTCCCTCATCTCGTCAGCGGCTCGATTGGTGAACGTGAGTAGCACGACCTCGCCCGGTAGGAGACCACCCCACTCCCTGAGGTCCACTCGCTCCGAGGCTGGGGCGACTATTGAGCCCCCCTGCAGCTTGGATGGTCGCTCTGGCTTGGGCATCAGGCGGGTCGCCCTCTGGTCCTCGGTGAGGTAGTGCTCGATGACGCGATCTACTATGGTGCTGGTCTTGCCGGTGCCGGCACCGGCGTCGATGACGATGTGCGAATCTAAGTTGAGCGCCAGGCGCTGTGCGGTGTTCAGGCGCATCAGAAGCCACCCTCCATCCTGACGTCGCAGATGTTCCTCACAGGGCAGTAACCGCAGACTCCCGCCGAGGGGGTCGGGTGGACCCTGCCCGCAGCGGCCCCGGCTGCGACGCGGAGCGCCACCGCCAGGCGTTGGGCGAGCCATGCCCTGAAGTGGTCGCTGCTCGGAGAGGGTGGCTCGTCTGCGAACCTGTGCAGGGATGCGGTGATGTCCGTGCGAGTGCCGATGTCGATGTCCTCGTTCGTGGCGGAGTACTGCGAGGAGACCTCCAGCACGTGCTCGGTGTCATGGCTGAACAGCGAGATTCCAGCGGCGACCACCAAGTCGCCGGGATGGGAGACCTCCCAGGCCCTAGCATACAGGGCCAGTTGCAGCTCGTCTAGGAGGCCGTCAAAATGGCGACGCTTAGCGGCCCTGCTCTCCGAGGTCTTGAGGTCCCTTATCGCTACGAGTCTTCGAGGCCTCCATCCCGAGCCGTGGACCCTCAGGGGGGCGATGCTGCTGTCGCCCTCTGGATCCAGCCACACTTGGCAGGATTGGTCCATCGGAAGGATGTCCACCCTGTCGATCATGCCCCTGACCCGGATTGGAGGCAGCTCCTCGCCTTCGGCGAGATTCGATGGGACTGAGATCTCGATGCCGTCATCGTCATGTTCCGCCATGCTCCATTCGAGCGACACCGGGGCGGCGTGACGGACTTCAGATTCGGCCATCACGATGGTCCCCACTCTGCCCGAGGGAGGGACGGGGACTGGGTCGGCCAGCCACTGGTTCCACTCTTCCCTGCTCATCCCGGTCAGAACCATCAGCCTGTGTGTCGAGACGGCATCCGTCCTGTCGAGCCAGGGTGCCCGGTTGTCCAGTGACTCCAGGGCGGTTCGCATCATCTCGTTCTCACTGATGCCGGACAGGGCGACGCTGGTTGCATCGTTGCCTTCCTCAAATTCCCTCTCGGCACCCAATCCGAAGCCGAGGGTATTGCAGATCAGGTCGTGATGTACGTTGTGAAGTAGTTCCCCGTGGGTACGCGGGTCTAGGTCCTCAGGCTGCAGCTCGTCCTCCTCGGCCCTGAGCCCATTCGAAAGCCACCCCATCCTCGGGCACCTGAGCCAGTAGTGCAACCTGCTGGGTGACCAGATTGGGACGCTCTGCTCGGCGCCCTCGCAGTGACCGTGTCTAGAATCACTGACAGAGGTCCCGGTAGCATGCGGGACTAACGGGCGGGGGTCGATGGTCGGCGACCTCTTGCCCCCGGCTGTGAAGCCCCCGACCACGGGCCATCTGAGGTTCGAGCGAGGGGGCTCGATTTCCGCCGGGGCTCGGCGGGTAAGGTCGGCCCTGTCGAAAGAGAGTAGGTGCTGGGAAGAGTCCTCCGCCAGGTAGCCATCGTCTTCGGCGTGGCTCGGTTGGCGACGCTCGCGATCGCGCTGCAACTCCGAGTCCATAGATATCGACACGGCGCTGGGGTTGAGCGGCGGGCGCGCTGAGGGGAGCATGTTCCTGAGCGAGGCTCCCTCATGCTGCCTGAGGTCGCGCGGACTGACGGGTCGCTCGACCTTTGAGGGAATGATTGGTGCTTCGTCGTCAGGATCGATGGCCGCTGCCCACTCCCGGACAGGGGCAGCGGCGGGAGAGGCGTCATCGAGGCTAGGGTCTAGGGCCACGACCTCAGGAGCAGCGAGGAGGAGGTGCTCGAGCTGGTGCCTCGCGTCCCTGATTGGGCCATCGGGTCGAAGCAGATTCATGGAATGCCTCTCTTCGTCACCTAGGAATGCCAGTTTCGGGGCCCTGAGGTCCCATGAGGAGCTGGATAGGTTGGCCAGGACGATAGTGTCGGCCGAGCATCCCAGAGCCGCGGCTGGAGTGAGTACCCTGACCCTCCCGGCCGCCAGCGAAGCCCCACTCTGGATGCTCGATGAGCGGACCAGTGGGGCGAACTCATCGACCCAGTCCGAATCCGTCTCCGGAGCCTCGTAGCCCAGACTCGACTGCATCGACCTGAGCGTCTCGAGGTTCTTTAGAACGGCTTGTGCCACCGCTGCCGGGGTCGCTCCATCTCCATCGCAGGACTCCATCGCGGAACTTAGGTCGGCCATCCTCAGGACCGACAGAAGCCAGTCGTCGCCGCTGGTCGGGGGCTCGCCTCTCGGGAGTTCCTCGCCCGTGTGGCAGCCGAGCCTGCTGGCGTCGTCGAGGGCTGCTCTGTCCTCGGGCCTCAGAAGCGGCTTGAGGGAGTCGGCGACGCAAAGGAGCCACCACTGCGTCGACTCCTTCCTGAACTGGTCCCTGTCAGAGATGGGTGGCCTTGCAATCGTCTGGAGCCATCTGGAGAGGGCCCCTGGACCCCCTAGGACGTGCTCTCCTCTAGCCAGCTCCGTCAGCATGTCGGGGTCAGCTCGTGGGGCAATCCTGCTGTTCGATGGATGGGCAGGAGGGGCATCGAACACCTCGATTGTCTCTTGTAGCGCGAGAGACCTGAGAGCTTCAAGGGAGAACGCATCGGGTCCGTGGGGCGTCGTTGCAAGAGCAATTAGCCAGTGGCCTAGGGAGTGTGTGTGTGCCGGTTGGCGGGTGGGAGGTAGGGGTACTCCAAGTGCCCTGAGCCCCCTCTCCCAGCGCGGTAGGTTGGACTCCATCGCCGGGTCCACGATGATGATGCGCGACGAGTCACTTGACTCAAGGCGCTCTCTCGTGAGTTCGATTGTCGCCTTAAACGAGTGTTCCTCTCGCTGCAGCAGCAAACGCTGTGCGGATGCTGGTGGGTCGACCGATTCCGGCTGGTGCGGCGGTACCCATGGAGGGAGATCCGATTGTGTCTCGATTGGGTGCTGGTCGAGCAAGAGCATACCATGGTGACCGAGCCTGAAGTTGCCGGAGTGGGCCAATTGGTGAATCGGGCAGTGCCTTGAGAGCGAGAGCATGATCTCGACATGGGATTGCGGCACCCCAGGAGGGTGGTCCAGCATGACTATGCCGTCGACGTCGAGCAGTGAGAACGGCTTCACCCCGTCGTCCAGTCCTGCGATTATGCGGGATGCTACCATATCGGGATGAGTTCCTCCTAGACGCTTCTCGAGTTGCCTGATGACCGTCCTGAAGGAAGTTATCCCAGGGCCGTCCCAAGCGGCCTCGGCCGACTCCCGCGCAAGGTAGGAGTGCAGTGCTGCTAGGGCCGCTGTCTTACCCCTGCCCCACCTCATGTCCGGAAGCGGGTTGATTATCGGGAATCCTAGTCTAGCCGCCTCGTGGCGGCAGGCCTCATGCAGCACCTGCTCGAAGCCGCCCTCTATATTGAGGACCCTGGGTAGCCTGAGATCAGCGACCAGCGAGGACTTCAGCGAGTCGATGGTATGGTGGAGCGTGCTGTCGATGGCCCTGTCAGGTGGCATTTGAGCGAGAGCCTGCTTCCTCGACTCCTCGGTCGGATAGACCACCATGACCCTTCCTGAGAGGCCTGACTCGGTCCCGGTAGGGCCTAGGGACTGCTTCGAGAGGTGCTCGGTGAGCCAGTCCGGCAGATTGCCCCTAGGCACCTCCTCGCAGGTCACCTGAACGGGGGCTTCCGAGGACATGGCATCACCGAGCATACGCAATGGTGGGGTGGGGTTATTCAACCCAACTGAGGATGAATCGCGCCCTCAGGTAGATAGACGCTTCCTGCGGGAAGGCAGAAGGGCTGCGAGGAAACACGTCAGGGTGGTCACGATGCCGGGCCCGGGTAGGGGCCAATTGGAACCACAGCAATCCATTGAAGGCGAAGTCCAATCGATTAGTAGCACGACAGAGACGTCGTCCCCATCCCACGCTGTGGGGACTTGGGCTAATCCAGTGCCCTCGAGGCCGTCGAGCTCAATCGCGTCGTGCAGCACGTGCAGGTAGTCACCTATTCCGTTCGAGCCATCTGGGAAACTCGCGCTGTCCTCGACGAATAGGAGCCACGCGGTCAGAATCGTGGTGGAGTCCTCGGATTCCGGGTCGCTTGGCTGGCTGGCGTTCCACGAGAACTGCATGAGTCGCGTCTCGGAGTCGTATGAGGTGACGGTCAGTCGTGCTGATCCGGTGAAGGAGGTCTGGCCAGCGTTGAGGGAGGTGGAGTAGTCGCTGACTAGGCTGCTTGAGCTCGGTGATGTCCCCAGATGCATCCTCTCGCCATCGAACACCGTGGAAGGGGCCACTCTGGACATCCCCGTCTCTGCTGTCGAGGCGTCACCGTAGGTTGACTCCCAGCGATGCTCGGTGGCATTGTTGCCGAAGGGGTCCTCCGGTTCGGCCCTGTGCCTGTGGTAGTGGATGCGAATCACATCGGAGTCGCCCACGGCCTCGTCGATAGCATGCTCCGTGGTAACGCAGTTGAGGCACCACGTAGCGGTGTAAACCTCGATGACGGGAGTCATCTCGGAGTAATCCAGAGTAATTTCGCCCTCCGTAGTCTCATTGGTCAGCGTCATCTCTAGGGCCCCTATCACCCCTCCATCTCCCCCGGTCCTCGCGTCATGCCACATCGAGCTCTGCTCGCTGGTGGCGGCGGCTTGCGTGGAGGCGACTAGCAACAGCGCAACTAGCATCAGGGGCGTGATTCTCACGCCAATCCCTGAGTATTGGGATATTGAATGCTTCCGGGTCATTGAGCGGCATCGAACGCGGCGATGGCCCGGTCGATGTCCTCGTCGGTCACGTGCAGGTGCACTACAGCCCTGACGGTAGAGACATCACCGTAATCGACTCCCTGCTCGAGGTCGAGGACATCGACTCCCTGTTGAGACAGATTGTCGACCAGGGCCTTCGCTCTGCCCTTCTCACAGTTGATGTACACCATGTTAGACTGCACCGCTCCGAGGTCGATTGAGTACGCCTCCATCGCGTCGACCGCCTCTGCCAAGCGTCGGGCTCGGGCATGATCCTTGGCCAGCCTGTCGATGTTGTTCTCAAGGGCATACAGCCCAGCGGCTGCCAGAACTCCGGCCTGCCTCATCCCACCGCCGAACATCTTGCGCCACCTGTGGGCCTCGGTGATGGTTGCAGTGTCACCTACTAAGACCGAACCGACGGGAGCGCCGAGACCCTTCGAGAGGCATATCGAGATGGTGTCGAAATCTCTGACCATGCGGGCTGCATCAACTCCGCTGGCAACGACGGCGTTGAACATCCTCGCACCGTCCAGATGGGCTCGGCAGTCGTTCGAGTGGGCGACTTCGCAGATTGCGTCCAGCGTGTCTTGCTCGTAGATTGAGCCGCCACCGACGTTGGCTGTGTTCTCTACGCATATCAGGGTGCACTCCGGATAGTGGGAGTCACTCCCAGCGACCTTTCGGATGGCCATCTGGACGTCTTTAGGCGACATCAGCCCTCGATACCCCTCCACCAGGGATATTGAGCATCCTGAGAGCACCGCGTACCCGCCGGCCTCGTACATGTAGATGTGGCTCTTGCGATGGGCGACGATTTCGTCGCCGGGCCTGGTCTGGGTCTTGATTGCCACAGCGTTCGACATAGTCCCTGAAGGGACGAACAGAGCCGCCTCCTTGCCTAGCATCTTAGCGACTCGATTCTGCAGCTCTATCACTGTGGGGTCATCACCGAGCACGTCGTCGCCTACCGCCGCCGCTGCCATTGCCTCGCGCATCGATGGCGTAGGTTGTGTGACCGTGTCACTGCGGAGGTCGACTCGGTCGCTCGGGTAGTCCTTCACGGAATCTCGCGGAGGTCCTCTCGCATATCAAGTGCGCTAGACCGTCACTCTTCCTCACGAGAGGGTTCGATGGCTGTGGGCCTAGGCTTCCTGCGCTTCCTGCGCTTGCCCTTGGGAGGCCTTCGCTTTCCTCTTCGGGGGGGTGGTGACTTCGGCTTCTTCTGGGATTGCATGAAGAATACCACAAGCAAGACTACGGCTCCCCCGGCTGCTGCAATTATCATCATGGAACTCTCCTCCTCGATGCAACTGGTCTGGCCGGCTTCGGGCTGGTACTCACCATCGGGGCACTTACTCTGACTGGAGGCTCCGGACTCGGCTACGTAGTGATCGATTTCCGCCACTTTGCAGCTCATCATCCCAGAGAGCGGTTGGTATGACCCAGGGTCGCATGCGGTCGGCGAGGTCGCCGCGGACGTGAACACATAGTAACCCGGTTCGGAGTTAATACACTCCGTCTGCGCCGACTCGCCCTGATAGGATCCCCTGTCGCACGGAATCTGGGCCTCCGACCCCTCTGATTCGGAGTAGTGGCCCGGATCGGCTTCCAAGCACTCTGCCTGGCCCTCCTCTGATTGGTACGTCCCCTTCTCACAAGGAGTCGACTCGGTCGCGCCAGCGCTGCTGACGTAGCGTCCCTTCTCAGCAGGATAGCAATCAGACTTGCCGGTCGAGGGTTGGTAGGTACCAGCCGGACAGAGCACCTGCTCAGCAGAGCCCGGTTCTGGGACGTGGTACCCCCAATCGGACTCGGTGCAGGAGGTCTGGCCTGCTGAACCCTGGTACGTTCCTAGAGAGCATGGCACCTGTTCCGCTGCTGCATCCTGATCGGTATAGTGACCGGGGTCGGCATCGAGGCACGAAGACTCGCCAGTGGATGGCTGGTGTGTTCCCGCAGTGCACGCTTCCTGCCCGGTGGAGCCCTCGCCGGAGACGTAGTGCCCTGCATCGGCCGTCGTGCATTGGTCCGCTCCCCCGTCGGGAGCGTAGGTACCGGTCGAGCAGGGTGTTTGACTCGTATCCGCGGGGCCCGCAGCATAGTGTCCGGGATCGGTCTCTATGCATCCGGTGGACTCCGAATCCGGCTGATAGCTTCCTCCCTGACATGCCAGTGGGTTCGCTGTCCCGGACTCGTAGGTGTAGTAACCGGGTTCGTTCGACAGGCATTCGGTCGCGCCTATCGAGGGCTGGTTGAAGCCAGCCGAGCAAGCCAGTTGCTCGATGGCTCCGCCTGCAGGGACGTAGTGTCCCGGGTCTGCCTCCTTGCAAGCATCGAGTCCTCTGCGATCGGAGTAGGTACCGGGCTCGCACTCGAGTTGGCCCGTGGAGCCTTCTGATGGGACGTAGTGCCCCTCGGATGCCGAGAAGCAACTGGTTTGGCCCGCTAAGGGCTGATAGAAGCCCGGAGAGCATGGTGTCTGACTGGTTTGCATGGGCTGTAAGACGAAATGCCCGGGGTCGGCGACGAGACAGGAAGCCCCTGAGTAGTTGGGCTGATAGGTTCCAGGAGAGCACGCGGTCTGAGATATCCCCCCAGATTGGGCGGTGTAATTGCCCGGTGTCGCTTCTACGCACGAAGTTTGCCCGGTGTCCGGTTGGTAGGTCCCTGGTACGCACGCTGTCTGTTCAATCGAACCTAATTCGTCCGTATAGTGGCCCGGGCTCGTCTGATAGCACGAGGTTTGTCCCGAGTACGGTTGGTAGGTTCCGTTCGAGCAGGGTGTCTGCTCTGTCGAGGCATTGTTGGCCACGTAATGGCCGGGTGATGCATCGACGCATTCGTAGCCAACGAGATAGTTTCCTGCAGTGCAGACTGGTGGAGGATAGGGTGTATCATCGAAGATAGAGAGTATGCCGTCTCCATCGTGGTCCCTTTCGGTGAGGTATCCGTGACGATTTGTTGAGAGGTTTACCCATGCGGGCTCGTCTGAGTCCACATCGATGCCTAGGCCAAGACGCCCTCCTGAGTGATACCCCCAGCAGTGAACGGATCCGTTGGTGATTATCCCGCAGGTATGGTGATACCCAGCCGAAATGGCAGAGAATGAGTGGTTCCCGGCCACGGCGACAGGTACATTGGAACTGGTGGTGGTATTATCTCCTAGTTGCCCATCATGATTGGCTCCCCAGCACCAAGCGCTGTTGTCATCGAGTATGGCACAGCCATGCCGCCTTCCCACATCGAGGGAAATCGCGGTTCGTCCTGCGGGCAGGGAGGTATAGGACCCTGTTGCCGAGATGCCACCAGAAGTTCCATCGCCGAACTGTCCCCAAGAGTTGTTGCCCCAGCACCTCACACGGCCATCGTCCAGAATGCCGCAGGTGCTCTGGGTACTGACTGCAATAGCAGCCAGTGTTCTGTTCGCGGGAATTGCGGTAACTGGAACGGGGGCGCTTCTGTTATCGTATGTGCCGTCGCCCACTTGGCCAACATCGTTCATCCCCCAACACATTCCACTTCCGTTATCCAATATTGCGCATGACGTAAGGCCGCCTAGAGATACTGCTACCGCGGTTCGTCCCGGTGGCAGAGGGATATGAGTTGGGTACCCGACATCTTCTGATTCTGGAATCGGGAACGTATCAGAGGCGTTGTTTCCAACCTGGCCGTATGCATTGTCCCCCCAACACGAGAGTGAGAAGTCGTCCATTATCGCGCAGCTGTGGTGAAATCCAGCCGAGATCTCGATTGGGGTTCCGTTCATCACGGCGAGGAATGGGTTGGCGTGCCATCCACCGTGGACACCGTGACCGAGTTGGCCGTGTCCTGCCTCTCCCCAGCATTTGAGTGCATCATCAGTCATTATGGTGCAAGAATGGTGACCAAATGATGCAGTCTCTTTTGCATATGCAGAGCCTCCCTGTTCGCCGAGATTAACGTATTGTGGAGTCCAGTAGTACGTCCAGAAATCATTGTTCCCGAGGAATCCCTGACCTGAATCGCCCCAGCACCTCATAGTTTGGTCATCCAATATGGCACAGGTGTGCGAGAAGGAAGACGTGAGCGAAGTAGCAGAGTAGATCGATCCATCTTGGAAGCCTGGGAAACTCATATTTGATGTCGAGTGAGTGCTCGCCGGGTCTTCCTTAGCTGTCAATTCATCTCTTTCTCCTGAGTCCATTGAAAACGAGGCGGTCATCCCCAGAAGCATGACAACTAGCATGATTGGGAGGGTATTCGGGGCTCGGGCTGGCTGGCGCATAGTGCCTTGACTACAATGTCGAGATTTAACGATTATTCGTGCACCCTTTGATTCCTGTGAATCCGCAGCGAGGGCAAACTCATTTGCATGCAGCCTCACGGGATGGCGTGACGGACCAGAGCGAAGGTGCTGGGTCTCGGGTCGAGTCCTTCCTGTCCGACAACTGCCCACCGATGGGCATCTACGAGACGCTGTACGCGTTCAGGGATGCTTTCGGCAGTTTCATGGGAACCGAGGGCACGCACCCGTGGTCACAGGGATTCCCCCTGACCACCCCTCTGGAGAAGTTTGGCGGGCCTCCGCTTCCAGACAGTGTCGATGTCTCTTGGGAGGACCGGTTCTACCCGAAGGCATGGGGGCATCCTGAGTTGCGCGAGGCCATCGTGGATTTCTACAACTCACGATACGGATCGACAATCACGCCTGAGAACGTCATGGTCTTTGCAGGAGGGCGGCCTGGAATCTACACTGTGATGGCCTTCCTCAAGGATCACATCAGGGTGAGAATCGGGGGCATCGAGTGGCCTGCCTATCTGGACATATTGACTCAGACCGATACCGAGTACGAGACCGTCCCGTTCACCAAGGAGAACGGATTCCATCCCAGCAATTCCGAGTACTTCGACCGTACGGGAGTCAGCGAGGAAACAAGCCTGATGCCCGTCATTTCGAATCCTCAGAACCCATCCGGCCAAACGCGCTCGGGAGAGGAGCTCCGGGAGCTCATCGGGATGGCCGAGCAGCCCGGCAACGGCATCCTGCTCGACGAGGCGTACGAGATGTTCCACTCGCCCTCTGTCAGTGGCATCGAGTTCGTGGGGGACCTCGACAACAGCAACGTCTTCCTCTCGGGGGCCTGCACGAAGGGGCTGCAGTCCCCCGGAATCCGCATCGGCTGGATCATCTCCAGCAAGACCAACATCGAGACGATGTCTAACTACTCCAGCTTCGGTATGGGTGGCGTGAGTCACCCCTCACAGCACTATGCCGTCAAGTTGCTCGAGCCTGGGCGAGTCAAGCAGGCCCGGAAGGCCGTGAATCAGCACTACAACTGGCAGCGGGAGCGATACGGTAGGGCGTTCGAGGAGATGGGGCTCGGCGTCTACACCGGGAACGGCGGATTCTACCACTGGCTCGAACTCCCTGAAGGGATGACTAGTGCTGAGCTCAACCGGCGACTGTTCAAGCGCGGTGCCGCTATCCTATGCGCCTCCGACTGCGACATGGACCGGCCGCATTCCAAGGACCCGAGTTACCAGACGCCGTATCCCCGTTTCTTCCGCTTCTCGTTTGGACCGTTGCTGCCCGAGACCTTCGATTCCGACATTCAGTTGTTCAGCGAGGTGCTCGAGGAGTACAAGCGGGATGTCGCTCACTCGACTGGGGCGTAGATGTTGTAGGCGTGCAGCGGCGGAGTGTAGATGTGCAGGTTCACGAGTTCAGAATCGGTGTCATTTGAGACTCGGTGGATGTCCGGCTCCTCCGCAGCGCATACCTCGCCTGGCTGATAATTTCTGACGTTTATCGGATACGCGAGCCCCTCTTCGTTGGTTTCGTAGATAGTCTCGGTCGAAACGCCATCGACAATCAGGAATGCGCAGTCGCTGCCCACGTGGTCGTGTATGGGAGTCTCCTGCCCTGGGATCCAGCAGATGGCCACCAGCTCGTAGTGCTCGGACCTCTTGATCACGTTCCTCTGGTACCCGTCATCGGCGTAGCCGATGCATCGCTTAAGCGCTGGAAGGTTGACATCGAGTCCGGTTAGGTGGTGGTCTAGCTCCGCTAGACCGGGTCTGCGATCTATCGAATCGAGCCATTCGATCAGGCCTTGTAGGCCTGAGCACTCTGCGAGCAGTCCGTCTCGGACCTCCGGTTCGATCGTTACCTGCGTAACCACAGGCTCTGGGGGCGGCTAGTACCTCAAGACGGTTCCTGCGTAGCAGGAATTCAGAGATTGTACTCTCATTGATTCGAAGACCGGTGCGTAGCACCGAGTGCTGTTAGGAATGTTCACTGTGTGGGGAGTAATCTGGTGTTCACAGCAACACCGGCATACGGAAAAAACCCCCTTTAGGGGGGTTGATTTCCGGAATTCGTAGGATTCTATTATAAATCGTCCACAAAGGCGGCAACCACTCACTTTGGTGAGAGGAAACTGAAAACATGGATATGGATAACATGATGAACGAAATGGGTGGGGCCTTCATGGTTGCCTGGCTAGCTGGTGGAATGGACGACTTGGGCGGTGCCCTAGTCCTTGCAGCAGCTTGGATGGCAATCAGCGGTGCCCACATACTGCCCGTAATCACCTGGGGCCACATAATGACTGGCGACCTAGGGGACACGGACGCATGGACGGACAACGGAAGCCGTCTGGTTGCACAAATGGTTGGTGCCATACTGGCACTGATGCTTGTGGGTGAGGGGTCGCACGACGCGGCTGCTGCCCCTGAGATGTGGTCATTTGACCTGTGGGCAACCTTGACTGCTGTAGGTGCTGGTGCGCTGCTGTGGACGGTCTACGACCGCTGCGACGCATGGGTTACCGCGTTTGTGGTTATGGCAATGGCAGGGACGCTATCCCTTGGCGGAGCTGCTGACATGGGCGGTGCCCTAATCGGCGGTGGCGACGACATGGCTGCCTCAGCTGTTGCCTGGATTATGGACGGCCTTTGGGTCGGCGTAGGTGCCTTGGTTGCTACCAAGGTTCCAGACATGCTCTGATCAACTTAGGAGACTAAGCTGACAGAATTACGTAAGGCGGACTGGGGGGCAAAAGCCTCCCAGTCCAGCCGCTTTACCCCACCGTCTAGAGCGTTCGCTCACGGTGGGTTTTCTCAATTATTGTCACTTGACTAGGGGTAAACTGCTTGTCAGTGCATCGATTTCGGAGCGTGGACCGGGGCCTATGCCAAGAACCGTGACAGTGCCTGCAGGAATCTCAGTGTGACCCGCATCGGTCACCATGTAGCACACCAATCCACAAACTCGGGCGTCTCCGAACAGCCTCCTTAGTGACTCTAGGTCCGGGGTCTCGCAGACTATCTTCCTCGCCCCGTCCCTCATGTAGCGCTTGAGCACTCTCGGTTGCTCTCGCTTGGCCTTGAGCACGCACTCAGCCACCGCATGCCCGCACTGGGCTGCGAGTTTTCCTTTCGAGAGCTTCAGGTCACTGCGAGTGACCAGCACCATCGTGATCTCAGACTCTGCTCGAGACAGGGTCCCTCACCGCCATTGGAGCCGGGGGTGCAACGTGTCTAGTCATAATCTCGCTGAGTGGGTTGGCCAGCCAAGCCACGAAGGCCACATTGCCCGCGGCATGAAGCAGGTCGTAGGGGATGCCAGCCATCAGATAGACCAGGAACACCTCGCTGCTGAGTGAATGGAGGGCGCTGAGGGAGACTATCCAGTCGAATGCGAAGGCCGAGACAGCGGCTAACGCGGCTAGAGCGCCGATAGCCATGCGACCGTCGACGTAGAGTCTGTTGGACAGGGCCGCGCCGGCGACCCCTACTGCGGACCACCCGACCGCTTGGTACAGTGACCAGAGCCCGTGGCCCAGCAGCACGTTCGAGCACAGGGCCACGGCTGCCGCAAGAGCGACTGCGCGAGGGGCGCCGAAGTGAATGCCTGCCAATAGCACGATGACAGTGACTGGTTGGACGTTTGGTATTGGGTCCAGAAGCACCCGGCCGGAAACCGCGAACGCACCCAAGAGGATGAGTAGGATTAGGTCGCTTCCTGAGGACATTTTCTGCTCCGCTCTCCACAGCGCCCATCCAATCAGGGAGAGCATGGCGATGTTGATTGCGAGCATGCCGTGAGGCCCGATTGCTACTGCATGTGCATCCAACATGTGCGCCCCTCTACTAGTCAGATTCAACTTGCACTTCATGGTTGTCCTGCAAGGGGCCTCACCAAGTGTCCACTCGCCAAGTAATGACGCTGTCAGAATCCAGTTCCAGCTCGGTTACACCCACCATCGATAGTGCCCCGTTGTGATAGAGCGACCAGTACGCCCCGCTGAAGTTACCAGACATCTGACTGGGATCGACTCCGGCTATCGAGTTGACCATTATACCGAACGTGTACTGTGTCGTGTTCAGGGCAAAGGCATCGTCGGTCGCGTTGACAGCGGTGTTCATCAGCGACCACGCTGAATCGTGTCCGGAAAACCCACCGATGCATGCTCCGGACTCGTTCCACCCCCCGTCGCTCATGAACTCGGAGCCATCGAAGTCTATGTGCTTGCGACCCTGTTCATAGCCATCGGGCGCCTCTGACTGGGGGAAGTGGATGCAGACGACCTGTTTGCCGTCCCAGATGTCGGGCAGGCCATAGTGCGGGTCATCCTCCTCTTCGATCAGCTCTGCAGTCATTCTAGCCCACTCCGTGCTTATCGTCGGGAATGATATCAGGAGCAGGATGAGCAGTCCCAGTGACATTGCCTTCAGGGAGTCAGACACGGAGTCCGGGGTCCGTTCAATCGGTTATTGAACAATGCTAGTCATCCAGTTCCGCTATCTTCCTGCGCAACGCATCGCTGACCGCCTTGCCGTCGGCCGAGCCACCAAGCCTCTGCATCACCGCACCCATCAGCGGGCCCATCGCACCCAACCCCCGCTCCGCAATCATGTCCATGTTCTCCGCGACCACCTCATCGACCGCGGCCTCGACGGCTCCGGCGTCAGCGGGAGTGAACCCTTCCTCCTTAGCCTGAGCTGCGAGCCACTCGAGGCGTTGCTCGAACCCAGTGTCCTCGAAAGAAGGTCCCTCCAGCCAGAGCTTTCGCGCTAGAGGGACCAGTCCCTCGCGCGTGATGATTGATTCCTCACGCGCGTGCACAACTAGCGTGAGGTTTGGCCATGGGATCTCCGACTCGTCGCGCCCGGTGCCCTCCGCCACCTCCGCCCGGGTGTTGTCCAGAATCACTGAGGCCCACGCCTTGGCGGGCAGCGGAGGGCAACCGCATGGCCCGCCCTCCACTCCGATGATGAGGACGTCGTCCATCTCGGACCCCAATATCGCTTCCATCTGGTTCTCTGATAGGTCAAGCTCCTGTAGCCTCTCGCGCCTCTGCTCGGTGCTCAGAGGAAGATCATCTCGGATTTCACCCCAGTGCTCAAGGGAGACCTCCAGTAATGGAATGTCGGTCTCCGGGTACATCCGCGCTCCACCGGGGAGCGGTCGCATAGCAGTCGTCGTGCCATCAGCCGGCTGCCCCTTCCTAATCACGACGTTTCGGACCTCCTGGGGAATCCTGTGGTAGGCGCCTCGAGCACGCTCGACCACCGCCTCCAATGCCAGTTTTGACTGCCAAGAGGGGGCGACGCACAGCACGAAGGCGTCTTCCTGCGCCAACGAGAGCGCCTGACGGACCCCAGCCACCTCGGTTTCCGATATCCCATACGCAGGGAGCTCGCCCGAGTGGAATATCCCTGCGACCCCAGCGAGCCTCGCCGCGCTTGCCAGCTCCCTGCCGAGGCGAGGTAGTTCCGCTCCGTCGCCGTCCAACTGCTTGCTACCGATCTTGCCGGCGAATCCGGGCAGAGCCGTTCCTTGGACCACCGAGCCACCCGAAAGTGAGTCGCGGACCATCTCAGATTCGCAGTCCACAAAGCAGTTCGATAAGTCGTGGACCTCGAGAGGGAGTCGGGACGATGCTGCTGCTGCCACCCGGTTCTCGACCGGAATCTCGTCGTCAGACCTGTCCGGGGGCAGAGAAGGAAGGTTCGCATCACTTCTGAGTTCATTGGCGAGACGGTACATGTGCAGCTGACGCGCCATCTCTAGCCTGATTATCCGAGGTATCCAATCGAGGTCCTGACATCCCTTGATCTCGACGCGGTCACCGCATGCTATGCTCACATTGAGGTCCTGTCTGATAGAGCCGAGTCCTCTCCTGACTCTCCGGGTGTCCCTGAGTAGGGTGCCTAGGGCGAATGCGGTCTCCTTCGCGTGCTCGGGGGTCTGTACATCCGGCGCGGTTGCTATCTCGACTAGGGGCATGCCGAGCCTGTCGAGGGTGTAGAACACCGTCTCCCCTGACGAGGAGGGTTTAGTGTCCAGCTTTCTCGCCGAGTCCTCCTCCAAGCAAATCACATCCACTCCCACCTCTCCTGAGGGAGTGCCCACAGTGCCATCGGTGGCAATCAGCGTGGTGCGCTGGAATCCGCTGGTGTTAGAACCGTCCACCACTGTCTTACGCATCGCCTGTAGGGCTGAGACTGGTTTCGCATCCATCATGGCAGCCATGGTGAGGACCAAGTCCACTGCGTCGCTGTCGTGCTCAAGTGGCGGGGCCTCGTCCATCTCGATCAATCCGGCGTTGGGCGGTTGGACGTAGACGAAGGAGCGGTTCCTCCTCTGCTCGAAGCGAGCGGCGACGTCAATTTGGCCCGACTCGCCCTCGGACGCCCTCAGCCTCCGGCTCGAGCGCGGCCAGTCATCAGGCACCTCGTCTATGCCGTAGTCGAACAGCTCGCTGGGCATCCTGGAGTGCAGCTTTCCAGTGGCCAGCTGCTGGTGAATCTCCAACCCGCACATGAATCCAAGGGCGATTGGGTCGAGGTCCTGAGGGTTATCGACATCACCGCGCGGCTCCAGTGCCATCGGCCCCCAGAGAGGGGCCCGTTCAATAGACTCAGCGGGTGAACGAATACACTTCGTTGCGGGGACTGAACACCTCGCCGCTCATCCGGAGGTGGGCTAGGACGTCGTCAACAGTGGTCTCGGGAAGCTTCCTGACCGAGGCCCTGTTGTATATATCCGTGATGTGAGCTGTCCCGTCGCCCTCCGAACAGATCTCCCTCAGTATGCTGCGGACCACGGTATTGGTGGCGCGAGCGCTGGCGGAGATCCCGGAGTGCAACTCCGACTCGTCCTCTATCCCAGACTCCTCCCTCCAATGCCTGAACACGGCTAGAGCGACTTTCGCGTCCTCCGAGGAGGCCACGTCCCTGAGGTGCATCCTAGCGTGCGCCTCCGTCAGGCGGATGAGAGCCTCGAGTGCGCGGGCCGTGATTGGTATAACCTCGGACTCCCCCATCTGGTCATCGCGGCCATAGGACTGGCGCTCGTCAGTGTAGTAGCCGAGGATCTCGGCTCTAGCGTTATCATCGAGGTCGGGGTGAATGTTGCGCTTGGCGTAAGCGATGTACTTGCGCAGGAACTCGAGAGTGAAGTGCTCGGTGTCGTCCACGCCGGTGGCGAATATCTGGTCAGCCTGCTCCTCGGTGGGGTCTAGGTCGAGGGCTTCCTCGACCATGGTCTCGCTGACTCCTTGGGTCCTCGTGTCCAAGATGTGCCTAGCGATCCTCTCATCGTCCTCCACCCTCACCTCGTCCCTAATCATCCATATGATGTCAAAGCGAGAGGCTAGTGGTGGCGGTAGGTCGGTCTCGTTGTACGAGCGCATAACACTCTGGTTCGGACCCCTCTTGGTGAATCTCCCCTCCTTAGGGTTCGCCGCTGCGAGGATGGAGCATCTGGATGGTAAGGTGGCGGTTATGCCTCCCTTGGAGATGTGAATCTGCTGCTGTTCCATGGCGGGGTGCATGACTCTCCTGTCCTCATCGCTAATCTTGTCGAACTCGTCGATCGCCGCAAGACCCCTGTCCGAGAGAGGCAGTACTCCTGCCTCCAAGGCGAATCTCCCGTCACCGAACGCGTCCCTGACGGCAGCTGCGGTCAGACCGGCCCCCGAGACGCCACCGCCCGAAGCCAGCTTGCCACGAGGGGACAGTTTGGACATGTAGTTCAGGACCTGAGACTTGGCCACTCCCGGATCCCCCATCAGGAGGATGTGTATGTCGCCTCGTGAGCGGGTCCTGTCGGGGTTGATTCTCGATACCCCTCCAAACAGCTGCAGGGCTAGTGAACGCTTGACGTAGTGCATCACCCCGGTGGCAAACACCGAGGGAGCTATCGACTGTTGCATGAGCCTCATCAGGTCATCCCTGCGGGATATCTCGAGTATCTGATCCCGATCCTCCTCGCTGATTTTTATTTCGTTGAACGGCGTGCTCTCGTGCTCGGAGCTAACCAGATGGTAGATGATGTCGAACATCGGCGTCTTGCGATTGCGTCGGACCTCGCTGCGTACCACTGGCATGACATTAGCGACTACTCTCTCCCCGGGCAGGTGTCTGTTCACCTGGTCCCCCTCGACCAGTACCGAACCTCGCGTCGGTTGGGCACCGCTGGGAACGTTCTCGGGAAGTTCCTGAATCTCTATCCACTGGTTGTTGACCATCCGGGAGATGTTGACCACGAGATTGAACCTCGTCGGGTTTTCCTTTGAGTTCCTACTGCCCCCACAACCGGAATCAGCCGGGCAACGCAGAGGCTCGACCAGTTCCCTCTCGTTCTTCTGGCTGACCTCGATGGTGTTGCCGCAGGCCTCGCAAGTGAAGACGGCGATGTGCAAACGCGGCTTGAGGTCGGAAATCTTGGTGATGATAGCTTCGACGCTACGTAGGCGCTCTATGTCGGGGGTGCCGATCTCACGCAGGCGCCTCCTGCTGTCCCGAGGCAAGTCACCGACCCGCAGCAGGGCATCGATGTCCCCGCCTCTCTCACGGCATATTTCGACGAGGGTCTGGGACCCCCTGCCGAGAATTTGACGAGGGTGTTCAAGGACGTCGTCAGCGAACTCGGGATCGAAGGCCTGTAGCTCGTGGAACGGGACTTCCAAGTGAGAGGGAGCCTGTCCTGAGAGCATCAGGAGGATGCTGTCCTCCTTCGCCTCGGTGAGGAAGGTGCGCCATCTGGCCGAGGAGTCGTGTGCAGCCATCGTCATGTTTCCACCGCCGGGCTTCACAGGTCCGGCGTGCAGGTCTATGAACAGTGCGGACGCGAAATCCAACCCCTGCTGTTCCAGTGGAAAAAAACTGCTCGGACAGGGCGTCGAATGGGGCACTGGGGGCTTCCACTGCAGAAAGTGGGCTGATTCGGCCGAACCCATGGGAAAACCACCTTGGGTGGCATTCAAGCACCGTTGCACAATCGCCCACTCATGGAACACACACGTTCAGGAAGTGACATCCTCGTGCGAATTGACCCTGAGGAAGAAATTCACGCGGCACTAAAGGAGCTGGCAGATGATCTTGGATTTGATGCGGCCGCTATCACAAGCGGTATTGGTCGAACTCGTGAAAATCAATATGGCTACATGGATGAGGAAGGCGTTTACCAAAGACGGTCTTTGGACCTCCCATCAGAATTGGTGAGTCTCTCCGGCAATATTGCTCGCACGGAGAAAGGTGATGCATTCACCCATATCCACTGCTGCTGGTCTGATGACGACAATAACGTCCATGCTGGTCATTTGTTTGAAGCAACCGTTCATGTTGTAGCTGAAATTCACATCAGGGTCATGGATCATGCCTCCATGACACGTTGTCCTCTTGCTGAGTTTGAGTTATTGGGTCTGGAATTTGACTAGATCGAATGACTCAGTGGCTGGTTCCGCCGAGGAAGTACTCGCCGATCTCCGGGTCGGTCAGGATATGGCTCGCATCGCCGGTGTGGACTATCTTGCCGCTCGCCATGATGTAGCCGCGATCCGAGCGGGAGAGCGAGAGGCGTGCGTTCTGCTCGACAATCAAGACGGTGATGCCCTGTTCGCGCAGAGAGTCTATCCTGTCGATTATCTGCTGCTGGTAGAGCGGTGAGAGCGCAGCCGTGGGCTCGTCGAGCAGCAGGAAGGTCGGATTCGAAATCAGGGCTCGTGAGATGGCGAGCATCTGGCGCTCGCCGCCGGACAGGGATGCCGCTAGGTCGTGCACCCTGTTGCGCAGGTCGGGGAACATCTCCAGCGCCCTCTCTATCCTCTCGTTGAGGGTCCTGGTGTCCAGCGTGTTACCGCCCATCTGTAGGTTCTCCTCGACCGACAGGGATGGGAACACGTTGTTCACCTGCGGGACGTAGGCAATCCCGTGATTGACGAGCTGGTCGGTCCTCCAGCCAGAGACGTCCCTGTCCCGGTACTCAATGTCGCCGGAGTAGTAGGTGGCGATACCGAATATCGTCTTGATCAGGGTCGACTTGCCGCACCCGTTGGGGCCGATCACGGTGACGAACTCGCCCTCGTCGACGTGCATGTCTATGCCATGCAGGATCTGGACCGAGCCGTAGCCGCCCTCGAGGTTCTTGACTTCCAGTACCCTACTCATTCCTTCTCCTCCTGCGGTTCTCCGGACGCTCCCAGATATGCCTCGATAACTTCCCTGTTGCCCCTCACCTCGTCGGGCGTCCCCTGCATCAGGATCTCGCCCTCGTTCATGACGATGATACGATCGACACCCTGTCTGAGGATGAAGTCCATGTTGTGCTCGATGATGAGGACGGATATGCCGGTCTCGTCGACGATGTTCCTGAGATTGTTGAAGATCTTCAGCGCGAGTGGGCCGGCGACTCCAGCCACCGGTTCGTCGAGCAGGAGAAGCTGGGGGTCGCCCATCATCGAGCGGCCGATGTCGACCAGTTTGCTCTGGCCACCCGAGAGCTCGCTGGTCAGGTTGTGGGCCATGTGAGGGACTTCGAGTTGGTCCAGCACCGAGTAGGCCTTGTCGAGCCGTTCCTCCTCCGCTGTACTACTGTGAGGCCTCAGAAGCGCTTGTATTGATTCAGCGAATCCTGAACCAAATTGCTTCCTAGGCGGTACCATGAGATTCTCGATGACCGTCATGCGACGCCACAGATTAGTGTGCTGGAATGTGCGGGTGAGTCCGAGCTTCTGGATCTCATCGGGCCTGTTCATCGATACGTCATGCCCGAACACCTCGACTGAGCCCGCAGTCTGGTCGAGCAGGCCGCTGATGCAGTTGAACGTGGTCGACTTGCCGCACCCGTTGGGTCCGATGAGTCCGACGAACTCGCCCTCACCGATCTCGAACGAGACGTCCTTGACGGCGACCAGTCCTCCGAACTCCTTGCGCAGCCCGTCCACCTTGAGAACTGGCCTCATTCTGAGTCACCTCCGCTGGGGCGCGGCGGTCTGCTCGGGACCTCGGGCAGCAGGCCCTTCGGGTTGTACTTGAGAGAGAACACTATCATCAGGCCAATCAGGAGGACCTTGACATAGGCCATGTCAGCTAGGATTTCCCCGCTGATGAAACCCTCGATAATCGACCTCTCGCCCAGCAGTGCGCCATTGGCTATGAACACCGCAGCGCCGCAAATCCCGGTCTCAAACATTCCCCATTTATTGATCAATAGGCCGATTGCAGCTATCGCGGCGAAGGTCTCGAAGGGTGTGATATGAGGCCAGAACCAGAGGTCACTCCCGGTTACCAACCACTCGAAGAAGCGATCTATCATGGCAGCGGTCTCGTTTAGTGGGAGGTCTGATGAGCCCTGACCAGCAACTAGGACGTTGAAGACGAATTCCATGATGACATAGATGAACGCACCAATCACCATTCCCTTGTTGTTGGCCGTCCCGCCGATGACGAATGCCGCCCAGACTAGGAACGTGGATCTAGCGGGCGCCATGAAGGATGGTTGGAACCCTGTGAGTTTCCACGCCCACAGAGCTCCTGCGAAACCGGCGATTGCAGCACCGAGTGCGAGGCTGGCCGCCTTGTGGGTCAGGACATCGTGCCCGTGGTGCTGGGCCACCTCCTCGTCCTCCCTGATGGAGCGTAGGATTCGGCCCCAGGGTGAGGCCAGAACCGTCTCAAGAAGCCACCATATTGCAATCAGGCTGGTGATGCCGATGATGGCGAGCAGCATCATGTAAGGAGCGGGTTCGCCGAGCTCCATCGAGTACCAAGTTGCCTCGTACATGATGTCACCTTGAATCACGCCCCCGGTCCCGTTGAGGATGTCGACGCCGCTGTACTCTGCGCTCGATCGCCCCAGCAACTCAGCGGGACTGCCGATGCCTACGACATCGGAGCAGTCCGATGCGTCCAATAACTCGCCTGTGGCGTCAACCGGTCCGTCACTGCCGCAGAACCACCAACCCTCTAACGGCATCGGGTAACGCGAGATTCCTATCGAGGAGCCCCACGAACCCGCTCTCAGAAGAGGCTCTCCCATCAGCAGCACCCGAACGATCTCGCCGAGTGATATCGTCACGATGGCGAAGTAGTCCATTCTCAGTCTGGCTGTCGGGTATGCTAGCAGCCAGCCGAATGCTGCGGCTAGCAGAACCGCTGCGACGACAGCCCAGAAGATGGGCCAGTCGTAGCCGTGCAGGTCCTTCGGAGCGGTCAGTATGCCTACGGTTATCGCCCCCACTCCTACGAAGAAGATGACTCCAAAGTTTACCATCCCCGTGACTCCCGTATGCAGGTTCAGGGAGAATGCCATGAGGGAGAATATGGCCAAGGTCAGGAGGACGTTTGAAACCTGTAGCGTCTTGATGAAGCTCTGGCTGTCCGATTCCGCCACTGGGAGCCACTCGACGAACAGCAGGAGCAGTACCAGCAGGGAGGCGAAAGCCACCCACGAGCCGAATGGGCTCTCTCTGCCGTAAGGTGCGAGTCGCTTCAGTTCTCCCAGTGGTGACTCGCCAGACCTGTAGGCAAGAACTGCCAGACCAGCAGCCCAAAGAAGGGATAGGATCAGTAATGCCCTTGCGAAGAATTGCGGGACCGGTCCGAATAGCACGAGTGATACGATTAGCACGGCTATTATCCCATACTTCTGCTTCTGATCCAGTTTGGAATGAGTCTCGTCGAGGAAGCCGTAAAGCCTCGTGTGGAAGGAATCGAGGGCCCCCTTAGCAGGACCAAGGGCCTCCGTCATGGCGACAGAGCCAGAGTTCCTCGACTGGGTTATGGGTGCGGTCAGGCTGTCGGCCAGATTGGTCAGGGGCCTCAGAGCGTCGTCGTCCCGGCCCTTCACTAGGTAGTATCCCTCCCACATGGCGATTGCCCAGACGAGGATCGGTACCGCAGGCCAGACTATCTCGCCGAGATTGACTAGGTTGTTCACGAGAGCGAGTTCGGTGTTCATCAGGTCGACCCACGAGTTGTTAAGCTCTCTCAGGGCGTTCGCTAGCCACTCCTCCTCATGGAAGGGAGATATGTCACTGGGAGGCGAGGTCTGGATGTCTGACTGTGTGAATGGCGTGTCGGCGAGGATGAATTCGCCCTCGGACCGCCCCGTCACCATCTCGAAGTTGCTCGCGTGTAGATTGGAGTCCTGACAGTCATCCGAGCAGGAGCCATCGGCGAACGAATTACCCGCTATGAAACGGGTGATTCTGCTGAAGAAGAAGGCTCCTATGGTGACTATCATCATAGATTCCCCTCTAGCGTTCTTCCTCTGCTGGAAGTTATGCGCGCCCAAAGCGCCCAACGGGGATATGGCGAGAAGAGCTCCGAGCTTCTTGGACGGTTGCCCCTCGGAGCGTCTGCGCAGCCTGTCCACATTCCATTTCTCCCATGCCGCACCGATGCCCTCTGGCATGATCATGAGCACGGCGACGAGGAAGACGTAGGGCATCACGCCATCCAGAGCGGAGTAGTTGGATCTTCCAAGAGGTAGCCCTATGCCAATCAGGACTGGTGAGGAGAGGGCTCTGACGAAGCCGACTATCAGAGACCCCACTATGGCGCCGGGAATCGAGCCGATTGTCCCTAGGACAATGACTGCGAATGAGGGCAGCAGGAGTGTGAAGGCGGTCTCGGGGGTGAACCTTAGGGTCATTGCGAACATGGCTCCCCCCATCCCCGAGATTCCGGCTGACAGGAAGGCGCTCGTGAGTTGGATGCGCTCGACATTGATACCGCTGCTGGCGGCTAGGTCGGGATTGTCCGCCACGGCCCTCATCCTGCGCCCGAGCCGGGTCTTCCTGAGCAGAATCATCAGCAGGATTACGGAGGTGAAGACTAGGACCGGGATTGCGCCCTTGTAGTACGCATAACCTGTCGTTGCCTCCGTCACGCAGTCGTTCGCTGCGTTGTAGAGGTCGAAGAGGGGTTTGCTGGTCTCGCTGACCTGCGCCTCCAGCACCCCATCGCCGTCGACGTCGGTGCACTCCCCGATGGTCGGCCCGTGGGTGTACGTATCGCCCTCTTCGAGGTCCCTAACACCTAGGTTAAGCCGCAGCTTCTGCGTGGGAATGTCCCACCTAAGGGTCGGGACCCTCCAATCGGCATCAGGCTCGAACATCTTCTTGCCGGCACCGAAGCGGAGGTACGTGATTGCCCTCAGGGCAAGGGCCACACCCAAGGAGGCGATCATCATCACCTGCGGGGATGCCTCCTTCTTGCGGAAGCCACGGTACACGAGCCTGTCGATTATGATTCCAGCCGCGCCAGTGAGTACGAAAGCGGCAGCAAGCGTCCATAGGAGGACCGACCAAGCGAGAGTGCCGTCCAAAGGAGCATCGTACATTGGGAAGAAGTAGTCTGACCAGACCATCACCATAGAGAGGTACATGCCGAGCATGAAGAACTCGCTCTGGGCGAAGTTTCCGTATCGCTGGACCTTGTAGGTCAGGGTCAGACCGACGGCTATCGCGAGGTACGTTGACGACCAAGTCAACGTGGATGTGCCAATCGAGACGAGGTCGAGTGTGAGTCTCACATCATCGTTCAGTCCCTTGAACAGGTTGTCGAGGCTCACACCCACCATGAACAGTATGAACAGGGGTGACACCGCGATGGCAATCGATCTTAACCAGCTCTCAGGGACGTCATCGAACAGTATCTTGACTGCGAGGAACCCGCCAGAGATGGACTCTATTACCTGCAGGAGCCAGACCATGTCGTTGGGGATGTTTTCGCCGACAAGAGAGTCCACGAGATTGAGCAGGCCCCAGCCCTTCAGCAGGCCCATGTTGGCGTCTAGGATTATGAGCAGGGCCAGGACGGTCCTGCGCTGCCCACGTGACAGGTCGTTCCACTTGCTGAATTGTGATTCAAGCATCAGCGCCACCGGCGGATACACCACCCACCTGACGCTGTCTATGGACGGTAATCATTGTTGGGGGGCACCACGGCAGGTGTTTAACCCGCCGTGGTGCTTTACGTTCCCAGTTATCTCTTCAGTCGTTGTTGGCTTCAACTGATGGTCGTCGTGCCGTCGGCAGCCACATCGGCGTGCCTGTTGCAGTCGAACGAGGCTGTACCGTCGGTGACAGTGAAGTCGCCGACGCAGTAGCCGTTTCCACCCACATCGCCGTTGGCGCCGAAGGTGTGGACGCCACTAGCGCCCACGAAGCCCTGTCCGACAGCGCTGATCAGCATGCTGAGAGGCGTGCCCTCGGGGCTTGAAGCGCCCGCGAACACAGCGAATCCCATGATGATCATAGCATCGAACGCCTCACCGGTGTAGATACCGCCAGCGCAGTCAGGGATTGCTCCACAGACAGCGTTGAAGGCCATCGAGCGCTCGTTCGGCGTAGCCGAAGCCGGCTTGGTGGCAACGATGCCAGCGCATGTGTCGACGGAAGCCATCGAAGCGCACAGTCCCTCCTCAGCGACACCGTCGCCTCCGAAGATCTGTCCGGAGAAGCTCTGAGCAGCGAGCTCCTCGACGATGGCCGCTCCATCAGCGGCGTACGAAATCAGCACTACGCTACCACAGTTGCCGTCGATAACCTGCTGCACCTGAGAGGTGAAGTCGGTTGTGGTCTCCTCGTAGCCAATCGAAGCACAGAGGTTGTCTGAGCCGTGAGCGGCTGCGAAGGCGTCAGCAAAGCCTGAGCCATAGTCGTTGGTCATGTACATCAGAGCGACATCACTGCCGCCGTCTGCTGCGACCACTGCATTCAGGGCCGGGCCCTGAAGGGCGTCGCTTGGCACGACCCGGAAGAAGTGCGGGTATGCCTCTGCGTCGCTGAGACCAGGGTTGGTGCTCGCGTACGAGATCATCGGGATGCCTGCAGCACTGAGGACCGCGTTAGCGCCCATCGTTGCTCCAGAGCAGGCTGCTCCTACAACTCCTACAACTCCAGCATCGATTAGGGTCTGAGCGCCGATAGCAGCGACGTCGCCGCTGCAACCAGAGTCAGCCATTACCATCTCGAACTGTAGACCGTTGCTCCATCCTGCAGCGTTCATCATCCCGAGGGCGATGGTTGCCGCAGCACCGAAGCCCGGTGCGTAGACAGCGATAGGTCCGGTCATCGGGTTCAGGAAACCGATCTTCACGGTAGCACCGTTGAACTCGGAGGCCTGGATACCGTCGATAGCCGACCACCACTCCATGCAGTTGAAGTAGATGTCAGTGGATGACAGTGCTACGAACTCGCAGATATCGTAACCCGCTCCAGCAACGTCTCCGTTGTGGAGGAAGGTGTGCGAACCGCTTGCACCAGCGTAGTCCACTCCGACCATGTTGAGGTGGGATGCCATGTTGGCTCCATTCTCCATATTGGCCGCAGCGCCGATCATCATCACAGCGTCGTAGGTCTCGGCAGTGTAGATACCACCAGCGCATGTCTCGTCAGCAGCGCAGCGCTCGTTAAAGTCGCCCGCGCTGGAACCAGCACGAGGCTTGGTAGCCATCACGCCGTTAGCAGCTGCGGGTACGCTGAAGTCTTCCAGCCAAGCCGCGTCTGCGATTCCGTCTGCGCCGAAGACAGGCACTGAGACTCCTAGCACAGCCATGGTCTCCATGATAGCCGCTCCATCACTGGAGTAGGATACCATGACCACCGAGTCGCACTCAGCGTCAGCGATGGCTTGGACCTCGGCAGCGAAATCAGTCTGCGTGTCCTCGTAGCCAATCTGGGTGCACAGGAAATCTGCGCCACCCCAAGCGTCCGCGAAGGCGTCTGCCAGACCAGCACCGTAGTCGTTGGTCATGTGGATCAGAGCCACGTTGGACACGCCAGCAGCACCAACCATGTCAGACATGGCTGGACCCTGTATGGCGTCGCTCGGAACGACTCGCCAGAAGCCTGGGTAGGCACTGGTATCGCTCAGACCGGGGTTGGTGCTCGCGTACGAGACCTGCACAACACCAGCAGCGTTCAGGACTGCGTTAGCAGCCATTGAGGCGCCGGAGCAGGCAGCTCCTGCGACACCGACAACGCCCGCGTCCACTAGGGACTGGGCGGCTCCAGAAGCGACATCGCCGCTGCAGCCAGAGTCGGCCTCGATCAGTTCGAAGTTTCCGCCAGCCGCGTTCAGGTCATCGATAGCCATCTGTGCAGCCGCCGTGAAGGGCGGTGCGTAGACTGCAATCGGGCCAGTCAGCGGGTTCAGCAGACCTATCTTGGTCGTTGCTGCGGGCTCAGGGGCTTGGAACATCGGGTTGTCCGTTCCCATGTAGTGGGCTGCGATCTCGTCAACAATGGCGTCAGCCATGTCAGCGTCGAAGCCTTCCACATTACCGTCAGCGTCGTATGCCTCAAACGGCGGGTAGAACGGGTCAGTGCACAGCCTCAGATCTCCGGACTCAAGGACCTGGGTCAGGTCGCTTCCCTCAGAGGGGGCCGGGTATGCTGTAGCAGTGTCAGCCGTTGTGTCATCAGCAAGTGTGACAGCTCCGTCGAACCAAGCGCCGTAGATGGCGTCGTACTCTCCGGAAGCGACAACAGCGCCGATAGCGACATCCAGAGCAGCTTGAAGCTCTCCGGATCCCTCACGGACGGCTAGACCGAAGTTCTCGTCAGAGAAGGTGACCATTAGGTCGCCCTCTAGAGACAGAACAGGTGCGTCTCCCATGGCGTAATCCACGTCACCGTTATTCAAAGCGGCGATAACCGACGGGAAGTCTTCGTAAGCGCTGATTGTGGCTGCGGCTAGATTGTCGGCAGCGTACAGGTCTGAGGTTGTCCCAGACTGTAGTCCGATTGTCGTGCCCGCCATGTTCAGGTCGCCAACGGCAGAGATAGCTGCGGCACCGGAGCCACCGATTACACCCTGGCTACTTGTGTAGTAGGCCCTGGTGAAGTCGACAACTTGGTCGCGCTCGTCCGTCTTCGTCATCGCCGAGATGATAGCTTCGCACATCTCGCCGGCATTCAGGTTGGGGATAATGGGGTCCCATCCAGACTCGACCCATACAGGGTTGACGTCCGGAGCAGCGGTCAGAGACCATTCGGGCTCTGGCTCGGGGTCATCATCTCCCCCCAGGCAACCAGCGAACGCAGCCGCCAGCATACTCAGGGTAAGCATCATTGCAATTATTTTTCTGTTGTTTTTCATAGCGTAACTCACGCTCCAGTGCCGCCCGCGACGATGTATACCGGTTATAGAGATTCGCGAGTATTACCAAAGGTAAACCGATTGGGCGATAAATGGCCAATAAATTGCAGTAATGCGGTTTTTAGGCATATTTTGAGTAAATCCTCGATAGTGAGGATGATGGGGTACTACTCATCCGGTGCGAATGTGGAAGACGAGCCCATGGACTACGCTTCCAGTGGTGTCGACATCGATGCCGAGGGACGTGCGATAGCCAGTCTAGTGGAAGCGCTGGGATCGTCGGTGAGGACACCCGGCGAGAGGGGCGCTCCAGTCCCGCTGCCGGGGGGGTTCGGAGGCATCATCGAGTTCGGTGATTCTAGGCTCGCGCTGGCGACCGACGGGGTTGGCTCGAAACTGCAGTTGGCCAGTCAAGAAGGATGGTTGCAAGGCGTTGGGATCGACTGCGTTGCCATGAACGTCAACGACCTCATCTGCGTTGGCGCTGAACCGCTCGCGTTCGTTGACTACATCGCGGTTCCGGAGACCGACCCCGAGGTGCACTCGGCGCTGGGCTCCTCACTAGCTGAGGCGTGCAGGTTAGCCAGAGTGACCCTGGCGGGAGGAGAGACGGCGACCCTGCCTGGCATCGTTACCGAGCTCGACCTATCCGGTACGGCGCTCGGCTGGTTCCCTGCAGGGCATGCCATCACAGGGGATGCATTAGAGTCTGGGGATGTCATGATTGGTCTGCCAAGCAGCGGCATCCACTCCAACGGGTACACCTTGGTGAGAGCGGTGCTCGAGCGATCCGGAGCACCCCTGGACGGGGCTGCTCCATTCGATGTGGATGACGACGGACGGATAGCCAGATGGTTGGGTGCCGACGAGATTTCCCTGAGTGAGGTCCTGCTCAATCCGACTAGAATTTACGTTGATCCGCTCGTTGACTTGGTACTGGCTTGCCGGGAGGGCGAAGGGCCATGCTCTTCCGGGGACCTCAAGGCGATGGTGCACATCACCGGAGGCGGTCTCTCGAACCTGCTGAGGCTGCATGGTAGTCTCGGTTGGCACATCGACGACCCGTTGCCAGTGTATCCTGAGTTCTCGTGGATAGCCGAGGTTGGCTCGGTCGGTAGCAGGGAGATGCATCGGACGTTCAACATGGGGATGGGGATGGTGCTGGCCGTCTCTGAGGGCGCTGCCGAATCGGTTTCTGCGTGGCTGTCGCAGAGGCTTCCCGGGACTCGTAGGGTCGGAAGTCTGAACGATGGCGGTAGAAGGGTCACTCACTCCGACCCCAGCGTCGTCTTCGAGCACTACTAGTGCACCTCGCGTCGTCAATGCCTTGTGGGATAATCGTCTCGGGCCAGCATGGTTGCATCCGAGCCCGAGGACTGGCCCGGAGTGCTGCACCGGGAGGGACGTACCCTGTGCAGGCTACCCCGAGACCCTAGTGAATCGGGACCGGGGCCGGCTGCGAAGGGGCAGGGTGCGGTGTTCCACAACCCCGCTATGTCGGGGAGTCGTACCCGCAGCGTGTTGCTGCTGCAGCACTGCATCGAAGCTGGGCTGCTCGGAGAAGGGGCAATCTACGCTTTGGATGGGCTTTCGGCAAGCGGGCTGCGGGCTAGGCGCTGGCTCAACGAGTTACCGGCCCAGAGCGCGGCTAGAATCAGCGCGACGATGGGTGACATGGATCCAGTGGCGCTCGAATGGGCCATGCGCTGCCACGATGAGTTCCCTCCCGAGCACGGCGAGGGCGAGTTGCTGCCTCATCTCGGCGACCTGCGCAAGAGCGTGCTGGAACATGGCCGGCACTGGGTCGACATCGATCCGTACGGGTCGCCGCTTCCGTTCCTCGACACCGCCATCCAATCCCTCGCCAGGAGGGGCGTGGCTGAGATTAGCGCGACCGATAGCGCGGCTCTCACTGGCTCTTCGAAAAGCGCTTTACTACGCCGCTACGGCGCTCGTGTGAGGACCGATGGCCTAGCTCATGACTCGGGCCTTAGGGTGCTGCTAGCTACGGTAGCTAGGACGGCTGCCCGGCATGAGCGCGCAATCGAGCCGCTCCTGTCGATCTGGGAGTCTCACCACCTTAGGGTCTCGGTACGTGTTCGTCGTAGCGTGGAGAGGGCCAACGACGTCGAGGAGTCGATCGGATGGAGGGTGGCTTCCCCGACCGTTGGGGAGGTCTCCTCGTCGATACAAGCCGGGATGCATCCGGACACTGGGCTGGATTCGCTACCCATGCACTGCCTGCTTCCTCTCTCCCATCCGGTTGACCGTTCCGACAAGCGAATATCCGGCCCGATGTGGATCGGCCCGGTGGGTCAAAGCGATGCCATGGCCTCCATGACTGAGGAGCGCGCGCTCGAGCTCTGCGGGCCGAACTCGATTGAGGACGATCCTGCGGGATGGTCTGACAGGGACTTCGAGCGCGAACGCAGGAGGGTGGCTCGCAGCGTCAGGCACATCTCCGAGGAGGCGATGGTAATCGACGCGCCCCATTTGATTCTCGTTGACGATCTGGCGAGTTGGCTCGGCTCGGGCTCGCCACCCAGCCCTTCGGGAATGGTGAAGACGTTGTGCGAAACGGGGCACAGAGCGGCTGTTGCGCACTACGGCAAGCCGGCATTCAGGACCGATGCACCTTGGGACGCGATTGTCTCTGCCGCCAGACTTTGGGTGAAATGATGGACGAGGTTCGTGAGAAACTGCTCTTGATGTCGGAGGCTGCATCACAGGCGGGAATGCCGCTGGCATGGTTCGAGGAGTTGTATTCTACAGCCGACCGGGACGATGGTTGGATTCCCTGGTCGGATGGTCACCCAAATTCGCTGTTTGTTGAATGGGCCTTGGAGCAAGAGGATTCAGGACGTGCCTTGGTTGTAGGCTGCGGGCTGGGCGAGGATGCTGCCTTCCTCGATAAGCGTGGATGGGATGTGACAGCGTTCGACATCTCACCTACAGCAATCGATTGGGCAAAGGAGTTGTTTAGCGATTCCAGAGTTGAGTGGTTAGCGGCAGATTTGCTGAATCTGCCCGAAGAGTGGGATGCCTCGTTCGACCTAGTCCTGGAGGTTCACATCCTGCAGGCTATGCCAGAGTCTGTCCGCTTGCAAGCCTCTCCTATGCTCGCGCCCCTAGTCAGAGATGGCGGGCATCTGGTCTGCATTGGCAGGTTCCAGACTGATAGTGAGCCCGTGGAAGGGCCTCCTTGGCCTCTGTCAAGGTCGTTCATCGAATCCATCGGTGAGAATCTCCCAATGCAAGGACTCGATGTATGCTCTTTGCCCGACGATGAGCCGGGTGTCTCTCGGTTCAGAGCCGTATGGGGAGGATAGGCCTAGCCGCCGATGTAGGACATCTCGACCCTTGGCAGAACCGCGGTCCTCTCTGATCGCAGTTCGCTGTAGCGATCGTCGCGCCTCGACCATATCGCTGCTATGGCGTCGCTGAGGGCCTCTCCGTCGGCTCCGTTCTGGATGATGGCCCTGAGGTCGTGTCCGCCGGATGCGAACAGGCAGGTGTGAAGTCTGCCGTCGGCTGACAGTCGCGCACGCACGCAGTCGCCGCAGAATGGCTCGCTCACCGAGGAGATGAACCCGACCTCTCCCGAGCCATCGGAGTGCGCCCACCGCCTAGCGACGTCACTGGGCCTTTGCGAATCGACCGGTTCCAACTCGAACTCCTCCTTGAGGTACGCTATGACGTCTACAGTCGGGACGACCTGTCCGAGCTGCCAGCCGTTGGTCCTCCCGACATCCATGTACTCGATGAACCGAACAGTGACCCCCGTGCCCCTGAACTTGCGGACGAGAGGGGATATCTCACCCTCGTTAACGCCCCTCTGCACCACACAGTTGATCTTGACAGGAGATAGCCCTGCTCGGACCGCAGCCTCAATCCCGTCCAGCACGGCCTCCACGGGGATGTTGCTGTCCGTCATCTGGGCGTGGGTCTTGGGGTCCAACGCATCGAGGCTCACTGTGACTCTGTCGAGTCCGGCCTCAGCGAGCCTCTCTGCCTGGTCTGACAGAAGCGAGGCATTGGTGGTCAGCGCCGTCTCGACCCCCGCAGCACTCAGCTTGGACACCAGGTCGGGCAGATCGGGGCGGAGCAACGGCTCCCCACCGGTGATCCTGACCTTCTCGAGGCCGAGGGGCTTGCAAGCGAGTACGACCTTCTCGATCTCATCGAACGACAGGTAAGCCCTGCGAGGGAGGAAGGTGTGCTCCTCGCCGAAGCGTTCTCTGGGCATGCAGTACCTGCACCTGAAGTTGCACCTGTCCGTGACGGATATCCTCAGGTCCCTGAGATGTCTGCCTAGGTTGTCCACGACCACCGAATCGAACACGGTTCGGCGTGGCGTGACTCGGTGATGAGGGTTGCCTGCGTTCGGACAGGTTGAATAGAGGGGTACACGAGCCAGTCACGAGCGACATGCTGAGCATCAGCCCCAAGGCACGAGAGATGCTGGACCAGTTCGCTGAGCAGGCGGATGAGTCGAGTGAGATGCTTCTCAGGGTCGAGATCGTCGGCAGGGGGCCCAACGGCTTCCAGTACGACCTGCAGTTCGTCAGTTCGGACGACCGCAAGGACGACGACGTCGAGCTGGAGTTGGAGGAAATGAGGGTTCTCGTCGCAGCTAGGAGCGTTCAGTACCTCGAGGGTGCCACCATCGACTACAAGGAGACTCTCATGGGTGGGGGCTTCAGTTTCGACAACCCCAACCCCCTCTGGGTGGATGAGCTGTCGAAGGCCGTCGCCGAGATTATCGCCAGTGAGGTGAATCCAGTGGTTGCTTCGCACGGCGGCCATGTCGACCTGATTGGTGTAGATTCGGGCAAGGCAATCATCGCCTTCGGCGGCGGCTGCCAGGGATGTGGGATGGTCGATGTCACCCTCAAGCAGGGCGTCGAGGTTATGATCAAGGACAGTGTTCCGGGTATCTCCGAGGTCGTAGACGCGACCGACCACGCGGCTGGGACGAATCCGTTCTACTAGTCAGAAGACCATTGGAACGTCGTCATCGTCGTCTTCCGAGTCAGGCGCTGGCAGAGCCATCGCTTGGGCCCTCTCGAACGCCTCCCTGACCCTCTCCTCGATGTTCCGAGCGTCGTCGAGCAGCCCCTGCACTGGAATCTCGCAATCCATCATCTCGCTCAGCCCCTCCACCGCTATCAGAGCGGCTCTCGCGTCGGGGTACATCGGGTTGCACTCAGCCAGCAGGGCGGTCACGTCGAGTCCCCTGCGCTCACCCTCCGCAATCAGGTAGCCGGCGATGCCCGAGACGATTCCCTGCTGAATCTGCTGTATACCGGCGTCATCGAGTTGGTTGCGGCTCATACGGGTTGACGCGACCCCCCACAAATCGCTGTCTTCTTTGATGCCGAGGTCGTTGCTAACCACCCCGTCAATCACGATGAGTCGATCGAAGCCGCCCTTGGTGAACCACTCCATGACGGTCTCGCCGAAGTAGACGTCGTTCTCGCTGGGGAACTGTATCTCGGCGGTAAACACGCCGATACCGTCGCCTTGGTACACTCTGACCGGGTGCTTGGGCACTGCGTCGTGAATCAGCGCGATTGCCGGGAACTTGGGGTGCATCACGGTCCCCATGGGGCTGAGTTCCAGAGTCTGGATGAGGTGTGAGGTGGCTATTACCCCGACCGAGCCCACGGTTGAGAACCCGCAGATGGCAGTACCACCCAAGCGGCTAGGGTCTGCATCGGCATGCAGTACGAGAGGGTAGGCACCGCTCGTGTACTCGTCCATTGTACTGTGCCCCCCCGCCGAGGATTATTGAATCCCACGATTGGAGGGGGTCCGGATTCCTCTTGATTGGTGGTTCTCGCTGTAAAGGAACGCTGCGACAAATTAACACCGATGAAGCGTTGCGGGTCCCATGGCTGGGGTCGGCAGCAGCGGAGTGGGCAGAATCTACATCAAAGCCGGAACAGAGGAGATTGACCTCTCTGGCTCAGCTAGGGAAGTCGACGACGCGTGGCTCAACATCACCAAGCAGGACACTTGGCAGTCGACTCTCTCGAGGATACGTCAAGCCAGGCAGGAGGCCATAGAGCGCGCTCGCGAAGTGGCGCTGAAGTCCGGCATCCCGGAGCGAGGTTCGGCCTTCAGGCGCCTGATCGATACCTGCGACATCGAGAAGAAGAGCGATGTCATACTCGCTGCAATCCACTACCTCAGGTCGGTGGAGAAGGAGTCGGACACTCCTCCGAGGGATATCAAGAAGCTGATAGTCCAGAGCGAGAAGTGGGGCGAGGACGAGGTCGGAAAGTGGAATCTCTCGCTGTACATCAACAGAATGCTGGAGGGGAGTTCGGCGCTTCTCGAGTACCCCAGAGACCAGTCGGAGAAGAATCGTTTCGTGGTACTCACCGATGCCGGGCTCGACCACCTAGAGAACATGTCGCTGTGAGTTGAGCCCGTGTCTGAATCCGCCAAGGACCTGTCCTACACATCTCACATCGGTCACGACCTGCGTGGAGCGGACCTCTCGGGTGCCGACCTGCGTCGTTCCATCTTCGACGGCGCCGACCTTGAGGGAGCCAACCTCTCCGGCAGCGACCTTCGTGACGCCTCGTTGAAGCGTGCCAATCTGAAGAAGGCGGCTCTCGACGGCGCTGACCTGCGCGGTGCGAGGATGATCAAGGCGAACCTCGGGCTCTCTAACCTGCAGGGAGCTCGTCTAGATGGCGCTGACATGCGGGGGATCAGGGGCAAGTACGCGATCTGGAGGGGTGCTAACTGGTGGGATGCGACTATGGATGAATCGCTGAGTAAAGCGCTCACAAAGAAGTGGCCGAGGCAGTAGTCATTCGGGTGCCAGCTTCGCCAGCCCCTCGCGCATCCAGTCGGGGACTCTTACTTTCTCCTTGACGTCGTTCATGTCGACGCAGACTGTGACTTGGTCCGAGGTCCAGCACAGTACGTCGTCCTGGTTATGGAACTCGTAGCGCCATGATATCGAGGTGTTGCCGATACGTGGGACTGTGATGGTGCAGTGGACCGTGTCGCCGTACGCCAGCGGGTGGAGGAACTGTGCGTCACTATGCACCAGAGGGAAACCAAGACCGTGCTCATGCAAGATGGTGTTGTAGTGCATCCCACATGAGTGCTCCCATGACTCCTCGTAGAACCGGTGCGCTAGGTCCCAAAACTGGGGGTAGTAGATGATTCGAGCCATGTCAATCATCGGGAAGTCGACGCGGCGCTGTGAGGTGAATGCCATGATGCCGCCTCGGGGGACTCATGCTTGAACGCTCGCTTACCCCAGTGGCGGACCCACCGCGATTCGAACACGGGTTTCCAGCTCCGGAGGCTAGAGTGATATCCAGGCTACACTATGGGTCCAGTGGCCAATCCAAGGCCGCTCGGTAATTGAACCGGTCGCTGCTGCCCGCCGTCGCTCAATGGCGGACCCACCGCGATTTGAACACGGGTTACAAGCTCCGCAAGCTCATGTGATATCCAGGCTACACTATGGGTCCAGCGTGTTTTCCACCGGCGGCCTCTGTTTAACCCCGACGGTATGTGAGCAATCACATGCTGAGCGGGAGCACGGTCTTCCAACGTGGCTCGGCGAGTTTCTTCGCGTTGGGTGCTATCCTGGTGTTCTTGGTCTTGTGAGTCAGCACACCGTGCATGCCTTCGACAGCGAACTTGACGCGGAGCTCGAGCATGCGATCTCTCTCGGCGGCATTCATCTGCTCGGAGTCCAGCTCTATCGAGGTTGCAGCGCCCTCGTCGCCCTCGTTGCGCAGGCTGAGGGTGCTGCCCTCTATGTCCGCTCTCGGTGAGAAGTCGTAGTCCTTGGGATCGTCCATCAGGACCTGCGCATCGACCACCAGTCTGTTGCGGATGGTGACCTTTGTAATCTCCATTGACTTGACCATGAAGCGCCATCGCTGCCGAGTTCAAAGCCCTTCGCACTGCGACACGAGCCCCTCACACGCCAATCTCGCTGACCCGGGGGACTAGGATGACAATCTCGACTACCAGCTCCCAGTCGTTGCCCTGATCTGGATCGACGTCGTCCACAGGCAAGTCGGGGTCGCACTGGTCGGCGGTGATGGTCCAGTACCAGGTTCCCTGCCCGAAGCGCTCTCCCGGCTCGTTCAGCAGGGCCTCGACCAAGCCATCCGAGGAGTCTGCGGTGATGGTGTAGCCGCTCTCCGGGTGCGAGTTCATGTCGTCTCTATCGATGCTTCCGGAGGCGTTCTCGGTGATGTTCTCGTGCTCGGTCGAGACGAAGGTGCTCCAACCAGAAGCGGGGACATTCAGGGAGAGTGTGAAGTTGTCCTCAGGCCACTGTATGGGAAGCAGGTCCCGTGCTAGGGTGAGGGTCGCATTGACCTGCATCACCCTAGCGCCGGCACCTGGCTCGTGGCTTATCTCGTGGCTCTGGCCCTGCTCCAGATAGCCGGACCATTCGAACTCCAGATGCTGCTCCTCCCAGACCACGTTGAAGGTGCGTGAGACCACCATCAGGCCCCAGATCTCTGTGCTCACCGCCCCCTTATCGTCTATCACAGAGACTGAGCCGGTGCGGTTGCCGGAGTTGTCGATTGTCAGGTCAACATAGGGCGAGGTCGCGTCGGCGTCGTTGGCCTTCTCCCCGTCACCGTCTGAGTCGAAGCCTAGGTCGAAGTCCCACATGAATTCGACAGCGGCCCCCTCTGGGTCAGTCGAGTCGCTGGCGTCGAGCCTAGCGGTCTCGCCGGCTCGGACGTAGGTGGGCATCTCGAGTTCGATGGTAGGGGGTGAGTTCACGAAGATGGTCAGAGAGGCCCTATCGATCTCGCCGTTGTCGTTGATCACCGTGACCTCGACCTCGTGGTCTCCTGCGGATTCGAAGGTGTGGCTCACTATCCCCTGCTTGGTCTCCCGGGTCTGGCCGTCCCCGAAGTCCCAGCGGTACTCGTCGATGAAGGTGGGCTCGGGCGTAGACGACTCCCTAGCGTCGAAGTTCACCGTCTCGCCGATGTTGATCTGCTGCTGGTCGGAGCTGATCTTGGCATTCGGGGTGGTCGAGCTCAGACCCGAACAGCCGACTAAGGTGGAGGAGAGTAGTAGTAGCGCTATCGCGGTCGAAGTCGCGCGTGTCCTTCCACCCATGACCATACTGCCGAACCTGCCGCTCATAGGGCTGTTGGAAACAGGCTCGTTGCCGGACTGTTTACGAGAGTTCATGGGCGGTGCCACTCAGCGGATGGCGTGTCTGACGCGATGCTCACTGGCTACAAGGTACTCGGTTTCGACCTCGAGACCACAGGTTTCGACCACAGGTCCGACAGAATCGTGCAGTTCGCCCTGATTGGCAGCGATGTCGATGGCAGTCACGTCAACCTGCAGTCGCTGGTAAACCCCCGGGTGAGGATTCCACCCGAGACCACGAGAGTACACGGCATAACGGATGCAGACGTCAGAGGGGCAGGGGATTTTGCCCAGCACGTTGCTGGAATCTCCTCGATGGTGGAGGACTCGGTCATCGTCGGGCACAACGTGCTGCAGTTCGACTGGCGCTTCCTCGAGATGGAATGCATGCGTGCTGGTGTCGAGGCTCCACGTCCGAGAGCCGTCATAGACACTCTGGTGCTGGCGAGGAGACTGCGGATTCCGGGCCGGCATACGCTCGGGCACCTCTGCCACAGATTCGGCATTAGTATGGACAGGAGTCATCGCGCAGATGTCGATGCCGGCGCGACTCTGCTGCTCCTGTGGAGGATAATGCAGGCATACCCTGACAGGTTCAAGGGCTCGGTCGACGACCTGCTCGACTCATTCTCTGACTGACTTGAGCAGGGGCGTCCATGGGAGGACCTCACACCAGTCTCCAAGGTGGACGATCTTGCCATCGACCCTGACACTGCCGAGGAAGATCGCTTCCTCATAGCCAGAGTCCATCAGCTCGCGCATCTGGTCGAGTGCTTGGTCACGCAGGATTGCTCCGAATCGATGATCCGAGTGCGCCAGCTCGCCGTCGGCGCCCACTGGAGGCATGCGCTCGAACAGCGCAGCACCCGATTCGGGGTCGAACTTGATTGCTCTGACCACCTCGTCGCGGAACATACTACCCGGAGAAAGGATGCCGTCCCTCCTCGCACTCCACCACACCGGACACCATGCCTTCCACTCGCAGAACCCGCACTGGACCTCTCCCGGTGTGGCCTCCAGAGGCTCCTCAGAAGGCCTCATCCCATCCCAAGCAGCGAAGGCGTCGTCGAGGACCGAGGGGCCGTCGGCGCGATGCACCGTCTGGTTGGACGAGTACCAACCCTCGGCGTGTACCTGAGGGTGGTCGGGGTTAATCTGAATCAGAAGATCGCGGTAGAACCTGAGTTGCCGACTGACCTTCTCGTTGAGTTTCAATTTGGGTGGGTTGCCGGTCTTCAGGTCGGCGACTATCCAGCCCTTCGACTCGCCGTTCTCGTCGAGATCTGCGATCAGCAGGTCTAGGCGTCCCATCAGACGGCCGCACTCGGACACCAGCGTACCCTCGTTGGCCAGCACGATGTCCTGTACCTGCTTCCACTGGCCTACGGTGACCTCGGAGAGCCCGACCTTGCCGATGTTAGCCTTGGAGAACAGGATGTTGAGCGCTCCGACTAGGCCGTCGTGGGCCTTCGTAATCATCTCGTCCTTCCACCTGGGGTGGCGAGGCGTCCCGAGGAAGATGTCGCGCTCGAGGGCCCAGTGGCGGTCGAGAACTGCCTTGGATGTCGGAGGAAGCCAGCCGTCCTCGGAGTCCTCCCTGTCGGAGATGTCGAGGTTGCACAAGTCCTCGACCGAGTTGTGCACCGCGGTGCCCATCGCTGCTGGCATGCTGGCCTTGCGAGGCAGTCGTTGGCGGGAGAGCCAGTACTTGCGTGGGCAGTCCTCGTAGCGGTTCCACGAGGAAGGTGAGAGTTGATGTGCGCTGAACCCTTCCTCCAAGTCACTCCCCCCGGCTAGGTCCGGGCGTGACAACGGTTAACAGCATCGTTGTAGCATTGGCCCACATGGCAGAGGGACCGAGGGTCGAGGTTGACTCGGGGCTGAACGCCAGCGGCGCTCTCGTCGTCAGCTGCTTCCCCTCCATCGGCTTCGTCAGCAGCATAGTGGCACACTACCTAGTCGACAAGTTGGATCTGGAGTTGGTCGGAGGCGTCAGGCACCCCAAGCTGCCTCCGGTCTGCCTAGTTCAGGACGGCAAGCCGCTACCTCCGATGAGGTTCTACTCGGGCGAGCCGATATGCAACATGGAGCGATGTGACAAGATCGTCCTGATAGCATCCGAAATCCAGGTCCTCCCAGAGCTGAACCTCCCCCTGGCTGACACCTTGCTCGACTGGTGCACCGAAAACGGGGTAGGTGCTACGATGCTGATTGACTCGTACGCACAGGGAATCGGACAGCAGCACTCAATCTTCGACGATGACCAGACCGACGAGACTCTGCTCGGAATCGGCTCTACCGAAGTCTCGCACCAGACTCTGGAGGGACTGGGGGTGCCTCTGCTGAAGCAAGGCGTGGTCGGAGGCATCACCGGAGTCATGATGGGTGAGAGCAGGAGGAGGGGTGTTGACGTGATGGCAATCTTGGCCGAGTCCGACGGCGAGATTGGTGGAAGTCTGCCTGACGCGAGAGCGGCTGCTCGCATCATCGAGTGTCTAGACGACCTGCTGCCTGCCGTTCACCTGGACCCAGAGCCACTACTAGCAGAGGCTCAGAGGATCGAAGGGGAGATTCGCGAGATGATGGCCGTCCACCTCAATCCACCTGCCGATGCGGGGGACTCGTTGGGCTCGATGTACGGCTAGAAGTCCTCAAGCGAGCTCTGGCGAACTGCAGGCGGCTCCATGCCGGTCATTTCGGCGATCTCGGCCTCGGTAAGAATCTCCACGCCGAGTCTTCCGGCCTTCTCCAGCTTGGACCCGGCTGATTCCCCCGCAACTAGGTAGTCCAACTTCCCGGAGACCGATGAGACCACCTTGCCGCCCTCGGCCTTGATGGACAATGCGACCTCCTTCCTAGGGCGAGTAAGGGTGCCGGTTATGCAGAAGGTCTGGCCGGAAAGCGGGCCGGATTCCTGCTTGGGGGACTCCTCGGTGATGTCAAGTTCCTCTGCTAGTTTCGCCACGATGTTCGAGCGGGTGTGCAAGCCATCGAGAAGCAGGTTCGCGACCGTCTCGCCCACACCATCGATGGCGATGAGTCTACCAATCGCCGCATTGTGCTTGTTCGGCTTGCCATCGTCGTCACTGCCTGCTTCGTCGTCCTTATTCTCGACCAGTTCTAGAAGCACTTCCAGGCTGCCCATCTCGGCCGCTATCACCGAGGCTATCTCGGGACCTATCCTCGGCAGGCCCAAAGCAGCGATGAAGGCGCTGAGCGTCATGCTGCGTGTGGCCTCGAGCTCGTCGATCACGTTGCTCGCAGACCTTTCGGCCATCCTCTCGAGGCCCGCAATGTCACTGTGAGAGAGCTTGTACAGGTCGGCCAGCGTCCTCACCAAGCCCGTGGAGCAGAGCTGCTCGGCGAGCTTCTCTCCGATTCCGTCCATCTCTAGATGCCTGCACCAGTACAGTATCGTCCTCTCCAGCCTAGAGGGGCAGTCGAGGTTGGTGCATCGGATGAAGGCCCCATCCTCGATTAGTCGAGTGGAGCAACGAGGGCATTCCTCGGGGACCGTGACTGCTCTGCGCTCGGGTAGCCCCTCCTCGAAGACGGACCCGTCTGAGTGCCGCCTTCCCTCTAGGTCAGAAGCGCTCGCCGGACCCAGCACATCGACTATCTTCGGGATGACGTCTCCCCTGCGGACCACCCTCACCCTGTCGCCCACGGTGATCTCGAGCCGCTCGACCTCGCCCTTGTTGTGCAGGGTGGTGTTCTCCACGGTGACGCCCGAGACCATCACGGGAGCCACTCTGGAGACCGGTGTCACGTTACCCGTCCTGCCGGTCTGCCATTCTACGTCCATCAGCACGGTGGTAGCCTCCTCGGGCGGGAACTTCCATGCCAGCGCCCAACGAGGGTGGTGCGCGGTCATCCCGAGGAGTTCGCGCTTGGTCAGGCGGTCAAGTTTGATGACTATGCCGTCGATTTCCCAATCGGATCCCTCTCTAGCCTCGGTCCACCTTTCGACGACTTCCATGATCGCCGTGCAGGTGGTGGCGTCGTCGGAGCCACCGACGACCTCGTTCCCGGCAATCTCGATGCCCTGTCCCTGCAACCACGTGATGACTTCGGAGTCGTACTCGAACGATGGGGGCTCGGGACTGTCGGGGTGCCTCGAGTCCCCGGACGGGAACTCGGCCCCGTATGCGAGGAAGACGAGGTCCTCGGCCCTGCCCTTGCCGGCGTCGGCGTGCTTCTGCCTGAGCGATCCGGCGGCTAGGTTCCTAGGATTAGGTGCCACCTCCGCGTAATCCTCCCTGAAGGTGTCCAGAGGCATTACCACCTCGCCCCTGACATGGCAGTCGCCCTCCCAGTTGAGTGACTCAGGGACGTTGGGAATCCTCCGGACGTTCGCCGTCACGTCCTCTCCGCGGGTCCCGCTGCCTCTGGTGGCGGCCCTTACTAGGCGCCCCCTGCGGAACTCCAGTGAAAGCGCGGAGCCGTCGAGCTTCGGCTGGCACACGAACCTGCGGCTCTGGGCCGTGGTCTCGGCGACGAAGTGCGCGACTTCTTCCTCGGTGCTCGACTTGTCGAGGCTGAGCATGGGAAACAGGTGCTCGACCTTGATTGAGCCGGGAGGGGGGTCCGAGCCGACCTTTCTCAGTTGGGGGTGCTCGGGATGCAGCCTGCTGAGCTCGTCCCAGAGCTCGTCGAACTCGGCGTCGGACAGTTCCGGTCTGGCCTCGTTGTAGTATAGATTCGAGTGATGGGCTATCTGCTCGGCCAACCAATCGACCAGTGCCTGCTCGTCGCCTTCGCTCGGCCGCTCCGCTGCCATGGTGCGCGAAGGTGGCCTAGTGCCTTCAACCTGCGGTTTAGGAGCCCGTAGGGCTCCTACTTTCTGGAGACTTGAGCTGGGCTGAAGCGAAAATGGTGGGCCTGCCAGGATTTGAACCTGGGTCGCGCGACCCCCAGCCGCGAAGTATAGGCCAAACTAACCTACAGGCCCCTTGGGCTCTCGAAGCGAGATGGAGATCGGTCAAAGCCCTGTCGGAGGGCTACTGCTCTCTGGCGATGCTGAACGGAGCGATGTCGTCAATGAGGTCTACTTGCCCCACGAACATCCTCCTGCAGCAGTACCTCTCGATGCCTAGGTCATCGAGAGTGCTCTGAGGATCCTCGCCGCTGTCGACTGCCTGCTTGTACTGCTCGTAGACGTGTGCAATCACCTTGCCGCAACTCCAACACCTTACTGGAATCAACATGTTTCATCACCTGTACGACTTCTGCCACTTCTTTCGAGCACCGCGCCCCATTTGATGCTTCGGTTCCTTGCGGCGTGGGTCATTGACGAGCAGACTGCGGTCGAACCTGAGGTACTCGTCGCGCAGTTCCTCGTCATCGCCCTCGGCGCCGCCATTCCACTTGACCAACCCTCGGGCGATGGCAGTGCGAATCGCATCGACCTGTCCCATCTGACCGCCGCCTCGGACGTCGACTGCAACGTCCACGTCCGCTAGACGGTTCATGGCCTCGGCAATCTGGACCGGTTCCAGAGCCTTCCTGCGTGCGAGCTCGGGCTCTATGATGTGGATTGGCTTGCTGTTGATTCGGACGCGTCCCTTGCCCTTGCGCACTGTGGCTCGGGCGATGGCCGTCTTGCGCTTGCCGCTCATGTTGACCGAGTTCTTCTTGGATTTCTTAGCCATGTCACTCACCCTCCCATCGAGAGGCGTCGACGCCCAGTGACGAGCTGATTTCGCCGAGTCGGACGAACTTGAGCGGTAGGGGCCTCTCTATTGCGCCGGTATCGCCCCAGTCGTGTCCATCAGGAAGTTCCTCGCCCGCTAGGTTGGCCGGCTTGCCTATCATGACCCTGAGGTCACGCAGAGCGCCGCGGCCGCTGCTGTTCTTCTGGTACGGCAGCATGCCGCGGACAGTCCTCTTGAGAATCTGGTCGGGCATCCTCGGATAGAACGGGCCCTTCCTGGGGTGATTGAGTTTGTACTTACTGTCGTAGTCGGCCAGAACCTTCGTCCTCGGCCCTGAAACAACTGCGTGCTCGGCGTTGTAGATGATGACTCGTTGCTCGTTGCCGGCCTTTCGAGCCGCCATCAGCTGCTTTGCCACTTGGCTGGCTAGGCGGCCCAGTATCTTGTCCGTGGCGTCGTAGACGAGTGTTGCTGCCTCAGCCAAGAATCCTCACCCCCTTGCCATTGGGATTCTCGTCCATCAATTCGCGGATCGTCATGACGCGTCCGCCGGCTGCTTCTATCTTCGAGCGGGCGCCGGAACTGACCCTGTAGGCGGCGACGCTGGGCTTGCCCGACACGTCCCCACTGCCCAGCAACTTTCCGGGAACGAGGACGGTGTCCTCGTCGGCGGCATGTCGCGACAGGCGGCTAAGGTTCGGTTCGGCCCAGTTGCTGCGGCTCCTCTCGAGCCTAGCAGCGACGTCTCGCCACAGTGCAGAACCAGTCGACCTGCTGTGGTCCTTCAAATCACCGATTAGGGTGACTAGGGCCTGATTGGTCTTCCTCGTGTCCTTACTCATATGACTCCCTCGACGTTGCTCGGGTAGCGCGGCCACCCGAGGCGCTGTTATGAATGCTACGGGGCGCCCCGAAGGGGCGAAGGCTGCGCCTAGTAGTATGGTGGCCTCCTACCCAATCATATCCGGAAGCCGTCGTTCGGGTTGTCCTCGTCGAGGCCGGCGATTCGGGTCTCGCCCTCGGAGTCCACAAACTCGCCCGCCTTGGTGACAGTCCCATAGATGTCGGACTCGTCCGAGTAGGTCCTGTTGAGCATCGAGTCGCCCAATGCGGTGGTCAGATGGTTAACTATCGACTGCAGAGTCGAAATGGCCCTGTCACGCTGGTCGGCGCCGATCTCGTGGTCGGAGTAGCGAGCCTCCTCGAAGATCGAGAAGAACTCGTCCAAATCCTCCGGCGGAGCTACCCCTCCGAGCATCGAGTTGATTGCGTCCTCGAATTCTCTGGTGGTCTCGTAGACCTTCTTCATCGCCCCTCTTGACCTGAAGAACCTCACTAGATCCTTGTAGCAGTTGAAGATGGTCTGGATGTAGTCGTTAGAGGCCTTGAGGGACATCAAGGAGTCGGTCAGTATGCCGCGGATAATCTCGATACGCCTGCGCTCGGCGTAGTTGCGATACATGATTGCGCCGATCATCAGAGCGAACGACAAGGCGACGAGGAGCACCACGGTCACCCTTGCTGTGAAGAAGCTGGTCTGCTGTTTTACCGGCTCGTCACCGAGTTTGATAATTGGTGTGCTGTTAAGGAACTCCTCGACGTAGAACGGTGATTCCTGGAAGTGCACGAGCACCCTCCATCTGCCATCTACCACACATGGCCCTAGGGCTTCGCAGTCTATCTCCCCGGGCACATTCTGCCCCGAGTAACCCTCTCCAGGCCAGCTGAAGTTGGCTGTGCCCTGCTCGTTGGTCACCGCGTACACGGGAGGGAAGCCCGTGACCCAACCAGTGCCGTTCCAGTACTGGAAGGTGAAAATCACCGTCTCACCCTCCACTGAGAGATCAAGCCGGTCACGCAGTATGGTCACTGCGCCGTCGATGGGATCACCTGGCTGGTAGCCCACCGAGCTGGCCCAGTGGTCCTTCAGTAGGATATCGACTCGGCTGCGCACCAGCACCTCGATGTCCATGTGAGAACCGTTGACCACAGGCGTGGTCTCGGCGCGGCAGCCTCCTGGGAGCTCCTTGTCCGGCTCGTATGCCACTCGCACCGTCCTGAAGCCCTCTAGCTGCTCGCCATTGGGCTCGACCCCTCGTCTGCTGGGGTTATCCTCAGGGTCGCCTGAGAACCACTCTATCTCACCAGTTCCGTCCATCGTGGTGGCGGTTGCGACCGGTCGTGTGTTGGTCTGTGGGTCGAGGTAGATGTTGAGGCACTTGCCGCCAATCGGGTTGCCGTTGGTCTGGGTGAGCAGGGCCTCGACGTGGAACGACTCCTTGAGGTACAGGACCGGGAAGACCGAGCCGTTGGCGAAGGTGTAGGTGTCCACGTCCGTCCTGAATGGGCCAACCTCCTGCACCAGCATGGTCGAGTTTGAGAAAACTGGGAATATCTTGGTGATGTTCGTGGGCTTGTAGCGCCAGTTGTCGAGACTCTCGTAGGGATCGTACGATATCGTCACCATCGCCTGCCCGGCCTCGACGCCGGTCATTGGGCAGATGATCTCGAAGAAGCCGTCATTGTCCGTCGCGCCCGGTATGCAGACTTGACTTCCCATATCCATGTTGAGCATCTGATACTCGATGCGGATGGCCCTGTGTGAGAGGTTGGCTCCCAGCTCGTCGAGCAACTGGCCGGTGACTATCATCGGCTTGTCGATAGCTTGGCCTGTGGTCTGGTCGATCTCTGAGGTGTAGACAATCTGGTCGTCGACCACGAGGTTGGTTCGACCGATGAGGTAGAATCCCTGTGCGTTGAACTGTAGCACCTTGCGGAAGTGCTCGCTGTTGAGGATCTGGGTGCATGGGTCCCACGCTCCCGAGGTCCTCAGCATGTCGTCCTCGAGGGGTTCGCAGCCCTCGTGTGGGAGGTTCTCGCCGAATCGCAGAATGACGTTGACCGGCCCGAAACCATCGGGCAGGAACGACTCGGGGTCGTCCCTCAGCAACTGCGGGTCCAGTGTGATGTCATGGTGGATGGAGCCTGCACTGGGGCAGGTGGTCTCCACTATCTGACGATGGGTGCGGTCCTCGAAATCGGTGCCCTCGAAGATGATGAGGACCTCGCCGCCGTTGACGCCGCACCCATCGAGAGCCTGTCCTGAGTCGAACACTGTTGGGTTAGGCGTGCGATTGTCGTCGGTGACCTGTGCCGAGAACTGCCAGATGTCACCGCTGCTCATAGCACCCGATGTGGTACTCTGCAGCGAGATCAGAGTCCTCGAAACCACCCATAGGTGAACCTCGGAGGAGCTGCCCTGCCGTATCGGGTCACCAGGGTAGGAATAACTCAGCGTGAAGTTGCCGAGCTCGTGCTGATCATCGATGGTCAGATTGACCGAGAAGACCCCGTTGTGATCGGTCACGGCGAGGTCGTTCGTGCCATCGGCGGACCAAGTGAAGTTGATTGGAGCGTCGCGGACCGGTTGGTACGCGTTGTCAATCAGCCTCGCCTCGATCGTGGTGTTCTGCCCACGGTACAGGCGCGGGATGTTGTTCAGCTGGAAGTCGGTGGTTCCAATCACGGAGACGTTGACGTACGCTCCGGTCGGGGCCAGTACGGAAGTCTGGTTTCCAGTGAAGTAGTAGTTCGAGTTAGTGAAGTCAGCGCGGATGCCGAAGACCCCGGCCGAGTACTGCGAGTACCAAGTCCAGTTGTAGTCGAACGTGGCCTCACCATTGACCATCTGAGGCACTCGTGCGAAGCCGGTCTCCTGCGAACCTGCGAATACGCCGTTGCGATCGACGTCGACCTGGAGCGCCATCGGGTCGTGGGGCCAAGCGGTCATGGTTCGGTTCCACACGGTTCCGATTATCCTGAACTCCTCGCCAGTGAACATCTCAGGCACTATCTCGCAGCGAACGCCGCTGTCGGGATCCAATGGGTCTACCGGACCGCATGGTGGCACGTTGAAGTCGCCTCCGTTCTGCATCGAGATGAACCAGTGGGTGCCGTTCGAGATCAGGAACGGGCGCAGGGAGGCGGCCTGTCCGGTCAGCCCCTCTGGCGTTCCATCCCACAACATGGCGTACGGCTTGCCCAAGCTGACGTCGGCGTAGTCTATGCCGGCGTTGACTAGGGATGGGGCGTGGAAGAGTGCCCTCCAAGCCCCGAAGGTCGAGCCGGTGAACTGGGTCGAGTCCCAGAAGTAGACCGGTCGGATTGATGGCGTGATAATCTCCGCCTCGACGTACATCCTGTGCATCGAGCGTATGGCGAAGCTGTCCGTGTTGTCCCCCTCGAGGAAGGGCCACGGCCACTCGGCGCCCATGTCGGGCCTAGAGTAGCCGACGAATGCGTAGTCTCCTATGGGCAAGCTGGTGTTGGTGTAGTTGTAGCGTCCGATGACGTTGTGGGTCTTGGAGAAGTTGTCCCACACTATCTCCTCGTAGCCACCGGGGACCTTGCCGATCCCGTTGTCCATGGTCGAGTTCCACTGCACCTGCTTCCAGACGCCCTGTGAGCCGCTCGACTGCACGAACGTGAGCGATACCCAGCCCCCTGGATCCGCCCTGTAGCCGTAGCCGTAGCCGTCGAACACAGTTGGGTGCGTGGTGTTGCCGAAGATGCCGCCGCTTATGGTGAACGAAACCGGGGCGTGAGAGAGCCTGTTTCCGAAGATGCCGCGCTCCCAGTCAGCGGTGTAGTGAACCTTGTAATCGACGAAGAGTGGTTGCTCGTCGCTGCGGAAGAAGGTCCAAGCGACGTAGTCGATGGTCGTGTTCGCCCGCACTTCGACCGGTACCGGCTCAGTAGTGGAGCCGTCGTGCACGAACATCTCCGTGACCTCGGCGTAGACCTGATAGGTCGTGTTGTCACCCACGTGGATGTCCTCGGGGAAGAGGAACTGCCCGACTACGAAGTCGCCGTCCTGATTGGTCAACACGTTCACCGTCTCGACCGCAGTGGTTCCGTTCCTCGACCAAACGATGTGGACCTGCACCGGAAGGTCCGATGCTGGCATGAAGACGCCCTGAACCGGGTCGAGCCAGTTCACGGTCCCATTGAACTTGGCGGGGTAGCGGTTGTCTAGCCACAGGATCTCGGGTACCGTCATGGATATCCTAGTGGGTATCTTGTCGTCCTCATCGAGGATGCAATCATTGTCGTGATCCCAGTCGCTGGATTCGGCACCATTGGTGCAGTTGTCAGAGGTCCAGCCCTCCTCGAGGTGGTCCCAGTCCAGATCGGTTCGGTTGTCGGCATCGTCGTCCTGATCCCTAGCGTCGGGACCAGTGTTGGGGTCCGAGGGATTCGATATGCCCGTACCGTCGCCGAAGTCGTCGTGGTCCCATGGGTTCGTCGACTCGCTGTCGAACCTTGAGGGCCACAACATGACTTCGTCCTCGTCGAGCATGCCGTCGGAGTCGTCGTCGAGGTCGACGTCGTCCCTCAGTCCGTCGTTATCGTGGTCCCATGGCGTGATCCACGGAGTGGCGGATGCCAGCTCAAGGATGTTGACTAGTCCGTCGTTGTCCCAGTCGTCATCGGACCAGTCGAGAATGCCGTCGTCGTCGTGGTCCCAAGGCGACTGCTCCTCGCCGACGAAGCAGAGCAGTTCCTGCTCCGAGTCAATGAGTCCGTTGTTGTCGTCGTCCGGGTCTTCCCCGTCAGGGACCCCGTCGTTGTCGTTGTCGACGTCGTAGTACTTCGGATGCAGCAGCCCCTGGCCCAGAACTCCTTTGTCCCAGACCGCTTGGAACCAGCCATCGTCGTCTGGGTCCGTATCGGTGCCGTCGTCGTCGTTGTCCTCGCAGTTGGTGCCGATGAAGAACGAACCCTCCGGTTCCGTGTTTGCGTCATCGTCCCAGTCGTCGTTGGAATCGATCTCGAAGTAGTCCCAGATGCCGTCGTTGTCGTCATCTATGTCCCAGTGATCGTAAATTCCATCGAAGTCGTCATCGAGGTCGGCGGTGTCATTGAACATACACTGGGGGTTCATGTTGCCCGCAATTGGGGCACCACAGTCGTCATCGGGGTCGACGTCGTTGTTCAGCAGATCGGCAACCTCGTCGGGGAACATGTTGGCGTTGCCGTCGGAGTTCCATGAGAACAAGCCGTTGTTCACGCCGACGTACGCCACCCACAAGTCGCGGTTGTCCTTGATCTGGTTGTAGGTGACTGCGGAACTCGGACCTACGTCTTGGTTCCCGAAGAAGTCGAACCAGAAGCAGTTCTTGTTGCACGTCCACTGGCCTTGCGAATTGCTGCCGTTGTACGCACCCTGATCAAACTCGGAATCGGGTCTGGTGCTGTACGGCGAGGTGTAGATGGTCTGCTGGGTTTGAGTTGCTCCCTGTAGGGGGTATCCATAGAGCCACGCATAGGCGAGTCCACAGGCATGGTCATTGGCTACGTTTTGGAGAATAGCCCATACCAAGGTTGCTCCACAGGTGCTGTCATCGACGGTTCCACCCATCTTGATGTCGTCGACATCGAGGACGCCGTCGTTGCCCTCGTCCTGGTCCCACCAGTCCGGTAGGCCGTCGCCATCTTGGTCGGTGTCGATGCCGTTCACCAGTGAGTCGCCGTCCAAGTCGATATCGAAGTAGTTGCCACCATTGTAGGGGCTCCACTTCATGATGACGTACCAGTACATCTCGGGGACCTTGCCGTTGGTGATGGTCCCGTTGTTGTTGACGTAGCCATTGTAGTCGAGGACGAAGTTGTTGTTCATGTTGAACGGGTTGAACATCCAAGTCAGGTTCCAGTACAACGGGTAGCCGAGGTCGGCCGCGTAGATCTGCCCGTCGTCGGAGCCGTCAATCGGGTCGCCGTCGCCGTGAGAGTAGGACCAGCTGTTGAATGGGTCGGTCTGGTCGGAGTCGACGATTCCGCAGTTGCCATCATCGGGGTCGTAGTAGTCCGAGATTCCGTCGTTGTCGTCGTCCCAGTCGGTGTCGTTAGGCAGTCCGTCGCCGTCGATGTCCGTGTCCAGATCGTTGGGGCCGTCATCACGGAACATCGAGCCGTTCAGCAGGTGGAGGTCGTTATCGTCGTCGAAGTCGCAGTCCTCGTCGATGTCCAGCCAGTCGAGTATGCCGTCGTTGTCGTCATCGACGTCCTCCCAGTTGTTGATGCCGTCGCCGTCCCAGTCGTTGTTTCCGGTGTACGACTTACGCATCAGGACGCAGTTCTCGTGGGAGTTGACCGGGTTCGGGTTGGTGAGGCTTGGGCAGTTCCAGTTCTGAACCTCGTCGTAGGTCGAGGTCATGTACGGATCCTCCTCGTTGGGTATGCCATCATCATCTAGGTCGAACGGGATGTCGTCGGGGTTCATCGAAGGGCCCCCGAGGGGGTTGTCGGGCAGAGCCGTTCCCCCCATGTCCGTATCCAGCCAGTCCCAAACCAAATCGTAGTCCTGATCGATCGGTCGGTACCTGTCATCGTCGATGTCCCGGTCGTAGTCCATCTCGCAATCCACTCCGGGGACCTCAATCCGAGTGTATGGCACAGGGTAGTCGCCCTGTCCATCGCCGTTGGTGTCAATCTGGTAGCAGGTGTCAGGGATTCCGTCGTTGTCGTCATCGACGTCGTACATGTCCATCAGGCCGTCGTTGTCATCATCGGTGTCGGCTGAGTCGGGAGTACCGTCGTTGTCGTTGTCCGGGTCGATGAAGTTGGGTATCCCGTCGTTGTCAAGGTCGCCGTCGAAGATCATATCGAAGGTCTGGTTTCTTGGGTGCCAGGCGGCTTCTCGCTCCACGTAATCGACGCCGCCGACGAAGTTGGAGTAGGTGCTGGTGGTAGACCCCGAGGAGGCCGCCACGGTGACCATTCCGGTCATCGTAGGGTGTAGCATGCAGGAGTAATTGTAAGTCCCTGCGGTTGTGAATGTGAAGCTCCACGAAGAGCCAGGTTGGATGGGTAGGCTATCGAAGGTGGGGCCGTCGTGAGTGACTGTGTGATCGGTCGTATCCATGTTGGACCAGACTACTGTGTCACCGGCCTTGATGCTGAGATTTGCCGGCACGTATCCGGTGCTGACGATGTTTACGTTGTGTGTGGTGGCGCCTGCGGTCCATTCCCTAGGAGAACTCCACAACGCAGCGGTGGAAGTGATGTTGCTGGTCATCGTGCTGTCCCAGGGGTGCTCGTCCCAGAGGTCGGGTACGCCATCATTGTCGTCGTCAAGGTCGAAGTAGTCCTGGAAGCCGTCGCCGTCGAAGTCGCACGGCCACTTGAACTGGTCAATGCGACCGTCGTTGTCATCGTCCTCGTCGTACGAGTCCGGCCCGATTCCATCAGTGTCCTCATCGGTGATTCCGTCGTTGTCGTGGTCCATCGGGTTCTGGTCGACGCGATAACCGATGCCCACTGGGGTACCTGTCCACGGATGAACCGCATCTGGGTCCACGTATCGATCTGCGCTGACGTTCCTAGGGTCGGCCCCCTGCGAGTAGTCGATCGGTCCCTCTAGGATACCGTCGTTGTCGTCGTCCCAATCGAACTCGTCGAGGGTGCCGTCGTTGTCGTGGTCGAAGGGGTCGGTGCCGTAGCACCCGTCGAAGCGCTCTATCAGGTCCACGATACCGTCGTTGTCGTCGTCGAGGTCGTTCAGGTCGTCGATGCCGTCGTTGTCGTGGTCCTCGGTCCGGGTCTCCTCGAGGAAGAAGCCGTAACCAGGATCAAGGGCTAGGGCGGCCGGGTCGGAGACTTGGCCGTAGATAGTCGCGGGGTCGTGGTAGGAGGGGTCGGTGAAGCTAGCCTCGTAGAAGGAGAACTCGGCGGCCGGTTGACCCTGGCTGCCGCCTGCCATGGGGCCTGATGCTTGGTTCATCTGCTGGTAGGCTGTCCTTTGCGGAACGGCGCCCCAGACTGACTCGTCCGGGTCATCCCGCTCAAAGTCCATCAGACTGTACATCTGGGAGCTGAGTAGCATCAGCACCACCATCGCAATCGCAGAGTTCCTGCTCTTCCTGTCACCTATCGTTACCTTGCTCTCGTCCATCTTTCGACCCCCGAAGTGCCCCGTCAAATCCGCCCTGCTTATCAACAGCACCCCACGCGTGCGCGCGAGCGTATCAGAGGACTGTTTTCGTATCACACCCCAAAATGGGGGTCAGGCCCTGTGATACGGCCCCCCGTCAAGTATCGTGGTGGCCCGATAGAGTTGCTCCAGCAGCACAACCGCAGCGAGTTCGTGCTGCATGGTCATCGGACCCAGTGAGATCGCCTTCCGGTCCACGCCGGCATCGCCGAACCCGTCTGCCGGACCGACCACCAGATGGGTCTCATCTGATTCCAAGCGCCAGCGGCCGACCATCGAGGCGAAGGACTCGCTGTCATGCATCTCACCTGACTCCTGCAAGAGCACAACAGATCGGCTGTTTGCCGCTCTGGACACCTCCTCTAGGTATCCTTGGACAGTTGTCCGATCGCTGTGCTCGATGAGCCTAACACCGCCCGCCCTGAGTCTCGTCGAATAATCCGATATCGATGCTCGGTGTGAAGGGTTCTTCGCAGCGCCATGGAGGTGTACGACTATGCGGCCCATGGCGCTTCGGGCTCGCTCTTCGACTTGAGCGGTTCGCAAAGCATCAAGATAGTCGGACGGGGCGGGAGTACCGATAGCGATGGGGTGGTGGCCATTCAAGCGCAAGGAGAGGGTTCTCGATGAGGAGCCTCACATGCGCGGTGCAAGAATGTGGATTCAGGACCTTCGAGAGGTCTGTGAGCGCTGTTACGACGACCACGAAGAGGGGCAGCGCCTGATTGGCGAGTTGCGGGCGGAGTGGAACGAGGCCAGCGACAGGTTGGAGGTCGAGGTTTCGTTGCTTGACGGGCTGGAGCGTCGCGCCGACAAGCTGCTTCAAGCTGACGCAGTGGCTTGGCTGGGGTGGTTGGACGACGAAGAGTTCTGGAAGCCCGGGTGGCGAGAAGAGACCCCTGAGGAGTGATCCCATGATGTTCTGGATTGTCTTGTTCTTGGGTCTCGGCCTAGTTGTGCTATACTACTCCCGGCACCAGCCGTTCCCTGAGATTAGTGGGAGGTTCGCGCTCCTGCTGCTCGTCGCGGGTGGCATGCTGTGGCTTTCAACCACCGCTCCGAGGGAGACTGGCGAGTCTGTCCCTGCGGTGGTTGCCACTGTGGTCGGAGGTGCTGCCGTGGTCATCGGGGTGATTCAGATGTCGATGCTCAAGAACGACGTGATAGTCGCCCCCTTCGGAGGCGTCCTGCTTTGCATGGGCGCAATCAGCCTGATGGTGGAGCGTTGGGCGGGGATGGAGCAGACAGAGCAGATTGGTTCATTCGCCATAGCCTCACTTCTGGTCATGCTGGAAATCTACCTTGCATTCAGGGGCCTAGTGATTGGGGTGCAGGGGATCTCATGGTCGAAATCCGGCTTGAGACAGGTCCGGCGCGGCCTGATTCATGGGCCTAACGGAGCGATTTCTCACTTCGAGAGGTCTTGGGACATGGAGAACCCGTGGATCGATGCGATGAGCCATGCCGCGCTGATTCTCATCCACAGGCACGCAGGCGATAGCGAGGCGGAGGCAGAGCACGTAGTCGAACTCGAGAAGGTCGGCGGGTGGGAGTCCGTAGACCAGTCCTGGATTGAGACGATAGAGGAAGCCCTAGGCCAAATCCGAGCAGCGTAGATTCGGGACGGTTGATATTCCATAGCCGAATCCGAGGTCAGCATGGTCAGAATCACCAAGGTCCACACCGGAGCCGGCGACGGCGGTAAGACCCGTCTGTTGGATGGCACGGAGGTCGGCAAGGAAGATCCCCGTGTCAGGCTCTACGGGACCATAGACGAGGTCAACTCGCAGCTCGGCGTGGTCAGGATGGAACTCAACAGGATGCCGGGCGTCCCCGTCGAGGCGCGCAACTCCGCCGACGAGGCCATGGGCCGGGTGCAGCAGGAGCTCTTCGACATCGGTGGCGAGTGCTCGTGCACTCCCGGGAAGCTTCCCGAGCAGATGGTCCTCATCGGCTCTGACGCCGGTGACCGCTTGGTCGCCGAGATGGATTCGTGGCTCGAGGAGTTGGAGCCGCTGGAGTCCTTCATAATGCCCACCGGATCGCCGCCAGTGGCGACCCTGCATGTCTCCCGAACCGTGGCACGTAGAGCCGAGAGGCATGCGTGCTCGCTGCGCGAGACGGATGGCGATGATGCGGTGCGAGGCGAGGTCGTATCCTATCTGAACAGGCTCTCGGACTGGATGTTCGTGCTGGGCAGATGGATCTCGAGGATGGCTGGTGAGGAAGAGGTTCTCTGGACTCCCTTGGGCAAGCGAGAGGGCTGATTAAAGCGCCCTGCCGGCCAATCTCAGGTGCTCTCGGGCGGAGCGTAGGATGTCCTTCTCCTGCTCGAAGGTGAGTTGTGCCTCGGCCTCTTCGAAGTCGAGCCATAGGTAGTTGGTGTGCTCGTGCGACAACGTCACGTCGAGTTCGCTGGTCTCGGCAATGTACCAGTAGACCTGCTTGGGCACGACGCTGCCCTTGCGACGGAATGTGTACTCTGTACGAGTTACCCAGTCTTCGTGGATGCTGATCTCGACTATCCCTGTCTCCTCGGCCAGTTCGCGCGAGGCAGTGGCGTGGTGATTGGTCTCACCCTCCTCGATGTGCCCCTTCGGGAAGCTCCAGTGGCCCTGCGGGTACTGCAGCAGGAGGATGCTGTCGTAATTGAAGAGAATGAATCCGCAGGAAGTCTCCATGGCGTGCGCATAGCGGTCATGCATATCTCAATTACCACCACGAACGTCATTCTGAGGCAATGAGTTTGCGCAACCACCGACAGAAAGCACAATGGAGGGGTGGCTGGGGCTGCTGCTGAGATGGGCGAGCAGGCACTGTCGTTGGATATCCGCAGGATAGTCACTGACAGCGACCTCGACGGGGTTGTGACCGGGGCCATCCTGAGGCGCTGGTGGCCTGATGCGGAGGTCGTCTTCGGCCATCCCGGTGAACTGCGTGCGGGTCTGCTGGACGACTGCATAGACAGGCACACTGCGGTGTGCGACCTCCCCCGTCACCCGAACTGCGGGCTCAGCATCGACCATCACCAGTCCAACGCCCCCACCGAAAGTGATGATGATGGCGTGGTCGTGGTCTGGAGGCAGGCCCCTTCGGCTGCTCGTATTGCCTACGACCTACTGTCGACTGACGTCGATCTGGGCGATCTGTCGCAGATGCTCAACTGGGTCGACAAGTTGGATGGAGGTGGAATAACCCGCGAGGAATTTCGCTCCGACCACCCGGTAATCTGGCTGGGACGCATTATCGATGTGGAATCAGGCTTGGCACTGCACGTCCTAGAAGCCTTGCAGCATGGCGTTTCGGTCGAAGCGGTGCTATCGGATCCAAAGGTCGCTCCTGCCCTTGGCGAAAGGCGTCGCAGGCAGGCTGAGATGGATACTGTGATCTCGGATAGCACCGAAGTGATAGATAGGCTGGCGATAGTGCGACTCGAGGACCGCGGACTGCGCTCGAACGGCTACCACGTCACCGCTCAGGTGGGTGACGATTGCGACGCCTGCCTAGTTGTCCACGGAGATGTCGGTGCATCGTTCGGAGAGCAGGACAGATACCCGGTCTCAGCCTCGTTCTACACCAACTCGTTCCTCCACACGGCAGGAGGACTCTACGACCTGACTAGACTGGCAACCCGATTCGACCCCGATGGAGGGGGGCATGCCAATGCCTGCGGTTGCAGGATCCAAGCGCTTGAGGCGGGAACTAGGGTCGATCGTGTGGTGACTGAAGGTGACATAGAAGCGAACCTAGCGGCCTGGCTAGAGATGTGGGCAGAGCGTTGATCACACGATCTTGAGAAAGTACAGGAAGCCCAGAAAGGCGTGAATCGCCACCAACATTACCATCACGTCGCTGATTCTTCCGTGGAGCTCTTTGCTGCGGGCGAACGGCTTGCCCTCGGACTTCAGGTCACGCGTCTTGCGGCCCATCCTCCACAGAGTGGTCATGAGCAGAAGACCCAACAGGCCAGCCCAGCCATGGAAGTGACCGGGGACGAGGTAGGTCGTCGGATTCAACCCCTCGAGACTCGCTCTCGCGACGTGCGCTGCGAAGGCAAGGGCGATTACAGCGACGATATATGCCATCGCCTTGTCGCCGCTCGCTTGGTGGTCGGCCAAGGCCAACTCCCTTTCCTCCCCTCTCAGTAACGTGCTCTGATGCCTCCAACGACGCTGATTGAGGAAGAACCAGATGAGTGCGAGTGCTGCGAGTGGGTGGATTAGCAGTATCGCGGTTCTGACGGGGTCCACGGGTCGCGCTAGGGCTCTGACGCCTTGAGTTCTCTCTACTACCGCCTTGCATAGCAAGGCGATGTGTTGATGAATGGAAGTGCTTGGACAGGACCCCCGAGGGCGTCCGATGGAGGACTATCTTCACGAGTGTCTAGAACTCCTGCACATGGCAGGGGACGACGTAGCCAGACGCAGGAAGGCCATTCAGCGCCCGAGGGCGTGGTCCCTCCTGTCCTTCGAATGGAGGGCTCTGGCCTTCCTCGCAGCTAACAAAGCCGCCCCCGAGGCCATCGGCATCGAGGCGGCGGCTGGAAATGGACCCCCTAGGCCCCAGAGAGTAGGACGTAGGGGAGGTAGGGGCAGGATCAGAAGCATGGATGACAGACTAGCAGATCCATTGGAGGTCATTTCCTCCGATACTCCTGCAGCCTACAAGCTCGCAGTTCTGTGTGCCCACCGGGGCAAGTCAGAGGCAACTTGGGATGCCTCCCTTGACTCACGGATGGCTGAGTTGAGAACTGAGTGTGAGAAGGGCATACACCCAGTATGGAGGGTCCTTGCCAAGGAGGCTCCGCTCATCGCGGAGATGGCGCAGTTCCAGGTAATCGAAGAAGCGGACAAGGACGTTGACGCCGGGGATTGGGTGGATTCAGCCAACTTTGACCCGCTCGATCGGGATAGTCTCAGGGAGTGGCTCTCCAGAGAGCTTCCGTTCGCGACCAATTCCGAGCAGGACCATGCGCTCCACAGAATCAAGCAGGATCTTGCCGGTGGCCGCGCTAGGCCTGCAATGTGGTTGCGTTGGATGAGGCCGTCACTCAGGGGACTCAGGGAAGAGGGGGCGCTGCTCGAGGGAATACTTCTCGTTGCGGCCTCCGAGGACTCCGCCGCGGATGTCCTCAACAGTATCGAGGATGTAGGGATGGGAGAGTTGGCCAACAGGCACTCGATGCTCATTGAGATGCGCTCCGGGAACCTATCCGATTGGAGTACGTGCGCCGGCCAGAAGGGGAGCGATTCATTGTCCGGGGCCCTCCGCGTCTCCGCTTGGAGGAACGTCCTGTCCTGCCCTACCGAGCTGTCAGCCACTGACCTCCTCAGGGGCGCTGAGGTCCTCGATAGCGTGGGAGAGAGCCTGCCCGACGAACTCAGGTGGAGGGTGGCCTCGAACCTAATCTCCCAAGGCGATGTGGTAGCGGCGCTCGGTTTCGCCGAGGGTGCGTCAATCGATGATGGCGAGCACGCCTCCACCGCTCTCGACATCCTGTCGGAGATTGAGTCCGAGGCTCTTGCTCAGACTCTGCACGAATCCATAGAGTCGCTGGGAGATGAGGGGTTGCTCTCTGTTATGCGGCATCAGGGAGTTCCTATTCGGACAGGGCTGCAGGCTGCTAGGAGGGTATGGGAGTCGGGGTCGATTAGACACACTGACGAGGTGCTGAACGCCTTCACCGCAGCCGCCGACATCGAGAGTCTAGTGATGGCGTTCGAGAGAGACCCTTCCCTCTCGAGGGCCTACCCTCATAGGGTGCTGATGTCATGGCATCTGCTCCCTGGGGGTTCTCAGATAGAATGGGAGGGTCTCGCTGAACTGCGGAGGACGGCACTAGATTCGATTGGCGATTCTGACGTAGACAGTGTTCTCTCCAGCGCCTCAATCGCCCTGATTTCTCTGCTGGACGGGTTGCCGAGAGACATCGATTCGGTGCATGGGAAGTTGGATTCCGACGGGCTCCGGTCCCTCAATGAGGTGAGAAGGGCCCTGTCGCCGGACGGGGATGGGGTGGTCAGAGAGAACAAGATAGGCAATCTGGAGGAATCCATCCTGAGGGCGGACCTGACTCATCTTGAGAGGTGCCTGTTCGACGCACTGATTACCGCGTTGAAGTTGAATCGCGCTGCCATGGGTCTGCAGATTGGGACCGGGGGGGATGAGGAGAGATCCGTGGACGCCCTCGGTCGTCTGTGCAACGCTGAGGGGGTTGCCATGCGAACCATAGTAGCCGTGGCCGACCTAGTGAACGAGCACAATCTGGGAGTTGTCGCGCTGGAGGAATGGTACCGGGATAACGACAGGTCAGGCCCCGAATTCCAAATTGTGAGGGCGGCCAACCTACGCTCCAGAGGGGACCGTCTGAACGCGGCTCGGGCCTACAAGGACGCTGCCATGAAGCTGCGACTGGACTTCGAGCGCTCCGCTCTGGTCATGCGCAAGTCGTTAATCGAGTTTGCACATGCTGCCGGATGGAGCGAGGCGGTGGCCTTGGTCGATGCCAACCCTGTGGTCTCGAGCTCAGTGACCAACCGATTCAAGCTCTATCTGAGGACCTGCAAGAGGCACGTGGACGGCAACACCGACGAGGCGAACGCGGGATTGATTGAGTTCGCGGCCCATGAAGAGGAGGGGGTTCGCAACGGTGCTGCTGGAAGCATAAGGGATAGGCGGGTGGAGATTCTCGAGGGATTGCATAGGTATCCGGACGAGCATGGCTTGCCGCCCGATCCATTCCAGGGCAGCGTCACCGCCGCCTTGCACGAAGCGAGGACCTCGGAGACTAGCAGACAGACCGACCTCGAGAGGAGTTTCATGATTGAGATGAGGGGCAAGAAGGATCCTGCGAGGATCGCTGACATCGCCATCGAAGTGGCCGAGACCGAGCCAATCAATGGATTGAGGATGCTTGAGAAGGCCATCGCTTCCGGGGACCTCGGATCGAAGCAGTCTGACTCACTGAGGAAGAGTCAACGCGCGCTGTTCGTAATCCACAGCGACAGCATCCCGGTGAGGGGGAGGAGGCCTCTCAGGAATCTGTCGCTCAAGCCCTTGGTCATGGTCGACACGAACGTCCTAATCGAAGCCCTGAAGGACGACTTGCTAAAGCACCTGTCCTCGGACAGTCTGGGAAGCCTTGATTGGACGGTCGAGAGGGCTTTCCACTGGATGCTTCGACGTCGTGCTGAGGAGGGCAGGGTCCTGCTTCACATCCCACCTGCAGCTAGGGGTGAGTTCTTGCATCGCGCCAAGAGCCCGGACTCGATACTGAGCACGTTCTCGAACACCTACATCGACAAGGCGACATGGTCAGAGGTGGTCGACGACGCGTTCCTAGAACAGAGGGTCGGGGCTGTGTGCAAGGCGTTTGATTCGTGGAGCAGTCCTTCCACCTCGAAGGGGGAGAAACCGGATCTGGATGCTTTCCTACTACGTCACAGAGAGGTCTTCAAACTGGTGGACGAGCAGAAGAGGAGGGGCAGTAGGACCCCATCGAGGACCTCGATTGGAGGAGAGGATATCTATCCAGAGAGGGGAGACCGCGAGATTATGCAGGACGCCGCGGCCCTCGCCTTGACCAGTATTCCAGACGTGGGCGACGTACTGGTGGCCACCAGAGACTCCGACTTCAGGCTGGTCTCGAGAGCTCTCGAGGAGGAGTTTGGATTCGGTGTCGTGGGTGACGCACAGCAGCTAAACAGCGGAATCCTGTGAGTCTTCGGCGAGATTCGGGTTGGATTCCAATGACTCGCCCAGTCGCCGCATGATGACGGTCGCGGATTCGATGCTGCGAACCGTCTCCACGCTCTTTCCAGCTGAGTAGAACTTTTTCTTCTTCGCAGTGTTCTTGCTCTTGCTCCTAGAGAGATATCGAAGGCGGATGAAAGAGTTCGCGTTGAGCATCATCCGGGCGGTGTGCTTGAACCGACTTTCGAGGAGTTTGCGTATCAACCAAGAGTTCTCCTGCTTGAAGCCGGGGGACCTAATCACCGAGATTGGGACACCAGTCAGGCGATTGGTCCAGGTTATGTCGTCCTCTCCTGCGTCGACAATGGCGACTTTGTAGTCCTCGGGAGTATTGCACTCCGTGGTAGCGATGAACCTCGTTCCCATCTGAACACCGTCGTAACCTATCTCGAGAGCTTTGTTCAACTCCATCTGGCTACCTATCCCTCCCGCGCAAATCAATGGAAGTCCCATATCTGACAGCTCGGCGTACATCTCCTCCATCGACATCGGCCCGAGATGGCCTCCCGCGCGATCGTTGACGCATATCAGCCCGTCAACCCCACACTCCTTGCCCTTCTCTGCCCATTTGCGGTTCGTGACGTCGTGGTAGACCACTCCGTCATAGGCGTGAACCTTCTCGCAAACCCAATCGGGCTTGCCTAGGGAAGTGACGAAGAATCTGATTCCCTCCTCGAGGGCGATGTCTATCCATTCACTCATCCTCTCGAAGTACTTCTTGCTGCCCTTCTCGATTAGGGCGTTGAATCCGATTGGCTTGTCAGTTAGGGTGCGCATGTAGCGTATTCCCTCGCGTAGATCCCACCCGTGCACGTAGGTCATCGAGACGGGTTGCATGATTGCCAAGCCACCGCCTTCTGCCGCTGCAGCCACCAGCTCCGGATTGGAGCATGGATACATGGCACCGCAAATGATGGGGTACTCGACCCCGGCATCATCAGTGAATCTAGTACTGACCAATCGCTCACCTCTTCTCCATCACGAGGAAGTTCCACTTGAATACCCATTCCGAGACCACGTCTCCCGAGGAGTCTCTGCCGACCGATCTCAGGTCGCAATCGACCGATTCGCCGCTGTCCCGGCTCCGCTCGATTGCCTCTCGAGATGCCGATACCTCGTCGCAGGTGAACGTGATGCGCCCCTTGGCGCGCTTGACGAATGTGGCCTCGGTGCCGACAACGAACATGCGGAGCCTCTCTGGCATGGAGCGGGACATGGCGAAGGGGGGTGCCCCAGTGGCTAGCTCGGCGCCCATACCCTGTACTGCCCAGTACATCGTCTTGAACGGGTTCTGCGAGCGCCAGCCACCCGGTATCGAAGTGACGCATGTCTCGTTGTCGAGTTGATCTAGGCGTAGGCCTGCGAATCTAGCCGCGGGCATCGAGACCAGCGAGAATAGACGGAACTTGATTGGCCCCAACAGCCCCTTGTACTCGGCGGCCAGCCTGACATCGTCTATCGGCATGGGACTACCCCATCAGCGAGTCAACAATCTCGCAGTACCCCTGCATGGCATCCGCTTCGGTGGTTCCCGCTACGCCCTTCCACGCCTTGTGCTTGGCTCGGTCCCTCAAACCACCCCTGGGCTTTCCCTCGCAATCCCCCTCGGTGGCCTGCTTGTACAGGGCGTACATCTCCAGCAGTTTCTCGTTCGATGGTCTGGTCGGTAATTCCCAAGCCTTCTTGGCGGAGCGCTCGAAGCGCATCCTGAGGCTTCGGCTGGCCTTTCCGTCAGACATCACATCATCTCCGCTGGGTAATCCATCAGGGACTTGGGTCCCGATTGTATCTTGGCAGCGAGACCGGCGGTCTCTGGATAAATCCGCTTGAAGAAGAAGCGCGCGCTGGCCAGCTTGGCATCGTAGAACGGATCGCCCTTCTTCTCAAGGCATATCTTCGCCATCTTGGCCCACATGTAGCCGAGCAGTATGTTGCTCATGTATCTGCAGTAGTCGGTAGCGCCGGCAGCGAGGAAGTCGGGGTTGGCCATCCCCTCGGCAATCATCAGCAAGGTGAGTTGCTGCAGCCCCCTAGCCCCCTGGTGCAGAGGTTTGTTGAATTCCGCCATCCCCGGCGTGTCGCGGTTCTCCTCGATGAACTCGGTGAGCGGCCACATCAGATAACGGAGGTTCTTGCCGAAGTCCTGAGTAATCTTGCGCCCTGCTAGGTCGAGGGCTTGGATTCCGTTGGTTCCCTCCCATATCTTGCTGATTCGGACGTCACGGTAGAACTGCTCGACCCCATATTCACTGATGTAGCCGGCCCCTCCCATGACCTGCATTGCCGTGGAGCAGGTCTCGCAGCCAAGGTCGGTGAAGTGGGCCTTGGCGATGGGCGTGAACAAGGCGACCAGTGCGGTTGCCATCTCGGCCTCCTCCGGGTCGTCGCTGTGCATCTGATCGAGGAGGAGTCCTATCCAAGCCGCCAGTGCCCTAGACCCCTCGTTGTTCACCTTGGCCTCAAGTAGCATCCTGCGCACATCGGGATGAACGAGGATGTTGTCTGCAGGCTCATCGGGGTCCTGCACGCCTTTCAGGCTCCTACCCTGTCGGCGCTCGCGGGCCCACGCCAGTGAGTTGGTGTAGGCACTGTGGGCGAGCCCGACGCCCATGAGTCCGGTTGCGAGGCGTTCCCTGTTCATCATCTCGAACATCAATGGCATTCCGCCGTGCAGTGGACCGACCAACCAGCCCACGCTGTCGTCGAAGTTCATCACACAGGTCGGTGACGCGTGGAGTCCCATCTTCTCCTCCGTTCCGGAACAGGTGACTCCATTATACTCAGAGGTGAGGGCGTGGGATGTGTCTTCCAAGCCACCGGACTCCCAATCCTGTGGAAGGAACTTCGGCACTAGGAACAGGGAGATTCCTCGCGTCCCCTCGGGTCCGCCCGGTGCCTTAGCTAGGACGAGGTGGACGATGTTGTCGGCCATGTCATGCTCACCGTAGGTGATGAAACACTTCGGACCAGAGATCCGGTAGGTACCGTCATCCTGCGGGATGGCCTTGGTCTCGATGATGCCTAGGTCGGTTCCCGCGTGGGGCTCGGTGAGGCACATGGTCCCGGACCATTCCCCTGAAGCTAGGTTTGTCGCGAAGTAGTCGATCAGGTCCTGCCTGCCATGCTTGACGAGAATCTCGTAGACCCCTATAGAGAGCGCGGGGAGCACGCTCAGAGCCATGCATGCGGAGGTTCCGAACTCCGCCCAGGTCACCGCTTGGAAGAACAGAGGCACTCCCATACCACCATGCTCGGGTTCGCACGCAGTGGACAGCCACCCCTCATCGATCCCCTGACGGTATGCGTCCTTGAACTCAGGAGGCATCGTAATCTTGCCGTCTTCGAACTTGAGTCCTTCCCGGTCTCCGAGCATGTTGATGGGTAGCCAGACTTCTTCGCAGTGAGTGGCCCAGCCTTCCATGAGGCTGTCTAGGAAGTCAGCGTCGAAGTCGGAGTAGCCTAGCCGTTGGACGGTCTCGATGGTTGGCAGAAGCTCGTGGTAGAGGAACTGATAGTCCCTAATCGGTGGGTCCCATACTACCATTCACTCACCTCAGTTCCTCAGGGGTTTCCCCGTCGCCAGCATGTGCTCCATCCTAGCGAGGGAGTCCTCGTGCCGCCCCAATCTGACTATTGCTTCCCTCTCCATGGCTAGGATGTCATCCTCCTCGACGGTCTCGGTCATGTCGGTGTCCCCGCCGGACAGGATCCAAGCCAACTCATCGGTAACCACGACGTCATGAGGGGTTGCCTGGCCGGATAGCGCGAGGTCCTTGACCGCGAGTTGGAGGGCCGTCCTGCCACTCGGACCCGGGAGATTGTAGGTCCGCGGCTCGGGCGGCTCGTACCCTTCTGAGAGTTCGAGTGCGCGGGCCTTGGCATCGGCCAGAAGACGGTCTCGATTCATCGTAATGCTATCGTCCGGGGCCAGGAAGCCCATCGAGCGAGCCTGCTCAGCCGACTTGGCGACCTGAGCTGTCCCGATGTACTCGAATGCCTTCATCACTGCAGGCATAGGGCCCTCCTCGACCAAGTTGAAATCGCGCAGACGGCCCATCAGCTCCTTGCAACCGCCCCAAGCCGGGATTATGCCGACGCCGACCTCCACGAGACCGATGTAGCTCTCACAATGTGCCACTAAAGAATCGCAATGCATCAGAATCTCGGCGCCGCCGCCAAGACACATACCTGCTGGGGCCGCTACTACTGGAATTTCGCAGTACTTGATCAGGCTGTAGGCGTCCTGACCTGCCTGGATGAAGTCTTCGACATCCTTCCAAGCGGCTAGGTTGACTGCGAACAGAACCAGACCGAGGTTTGCCCCGGCGCAGAAGTTGGAACCGTCGTTGCCCACCACTATACCACGCCAGTCCTCGGATTCGGCAAGGTCGACCGCGTCGACCAGCATCTCCACGATGAACGGGTCCACGGCGTTCATCTTCGAGTGGTACTCGACTAGGAGGATGTTGTCGCCCATGTCCCAGAGACTTGCCGAGCCATTGCGCTTGAGTGGCTTCCCCCTCCGCTTCAGGTCGGACACCATGAGGGTCGATTCGGGCCTTTCGACGGTGACCATCGAACCGTCCGGCGCGAGCCTCTGAATCTCGCCATCCTCGGTTGAGTAAAATCCTCCGTTCTCGGCTGCTGTGCTCAGGAAGCCGGGAACGCTACGCCCACTGGCCTCGAGTCGCTCGACCATGCTCACAGCGCCGATGGAGTCCATCATCTCGAAGGGGCCTCTCTTCCAGTTGAATCCGGCCTTCATGGCGCTGTCTATCGAATAGATGTCCTCGGTCACGTCGGGAACGAGGTGGGCTGCATATGACAGGGAGTCCAGGAGGACGTCTGAGACGAAGGCAGCGCCCTCGTCGGGGTAGTCCATCAGCGGGCCGAGCCCCTGCTTGCCCATCTTGGCCGAGGGGAACGCGGCCTTGCGGTTTGCTGGCGCGTACTCGCCGGTAGACAGATCTCGGGCCTCCTTGACGCGCTTGCCGCCCTCCTTGTTGAGTCGGTAGAAGCCACCCTTGCCCTTGCGCCCCGTGTACCCGTCCGAAATCATCGCCTGGATGATGTCCCCTCCTGTTCCCACGATGTCATGGAACGGGTCGTCATCGGGTAGGTGCGAAACAAGGCTCTCAATCACATGCACGCTGAGGTCTATGCCGACAAGGTCCATCAGTCCGAACACGGCTGTCTTCGGAATCCCCAACGGTCGCCCCAGCATGGCGTCCGCCTGCTCGACGGTGAAGCCGTGGTCGATCGTCGCCTTGAACGCCCTCTGGATGAAATAGACGCCGAGCCTGTTGCCTACGAAACCGGGCGTATCGTTGCACATGATTACCCGCTTCCCGAGGCTCCTGTCGGCGAAGCCGCACAGCCTGTCGTTCACCGAGTCATCTACCTCGGGTGAGGTGACTACCTCGAGCAGGGGGAGGTAGCGAGGTGGGTTGAAGAAGTGGGTGATAAGGAAGCGCGAGGCCATTCCGGAGGCCATGCCCTCGACCAGTTCCGCCCTAGGGAGGGTCGAGGTGTTCGACGACACGATGGTGTCAGGTCCGACGTGCTCTGACATGCTGGCATACAGGCTCCTCTTGATGTCTAGGTTCTCGACTATCACCTCGATCACCCAATCGATCTCGGAGAGTTTTTCCAAGTCGTCCTCGATGTTCCCAGCGCTGATGAGTCTCGCGTTACGCTTGTGTGTCAGCATCTCGGGGTTCGACTTAGCCATCTGCTCGATAGCGGATCTGGCGATGGCGCTACGGTCGTTGCCCTCCTTGACGATGTCGAGAAGCAGGACCTCACAGCCGGCATTGGCGCAGTGAGCTGCGATTCCGGCTCCCATCACTCCGCTGCCAATGACGGCGACACGTTGTATTGAGTTGGACAAGAGACCACCTAGACCCTCTCTAGCACCGTTGCCATGCCCATTCCGCCACCAACACACAGAGTTGCCAGAGCGTTCTCGGCCCCGTTCTTCTGCATTAGCTGGGCGGCCTTGCCGGTGATTCTGGCCCCGCTGGCGCCGAGGGGGTGGCCAAGAGCGATGGCGCCACCTTCGATGTTGACCTTGTCCGTATCGAGGCCGAGCTCCCCTATCACCGCAAGTGACTGGGCAGCGAAGGCCTCGTTGAGCTCAATCAAATCGATGTCATTGAGCGAGAGACCGGCCCGCTCCAACGCCTTCTGGGAAGCGGACACGGGGCCGATGCCCATGATCTCGGGGGCGCACCCGGAGACCCCGATGCTCTTGATTCGGGCCATCGGCTCGAGTTCATGCTCTGACGCGAACTCCTCGGAGCATACGAACACGAAGGCGGCACCGTCCGTAAGGGGCGAGGATGTTCCTGCTGTGACCGTGCCGTTGGAGTCGAATGCCGGACGCAGCTTCGATAGTGCCTCGGAGTTGGTTCCCGGCCTGATACATCCGTCCTCGCTGACTGTACCCTCAGACGTCTCTATGGCCACTATCTCGTCTGAGAAAGCGCCCGACTCCCGTGCTGCCGCGGCCCTCGTCTGGCTCTCTATCGCGAATGCCTCTTGGGCATCGCGCCCTATGTCGTGCCTCTTGGAGAGGTTCTCTGCAGTGACGCCCATCGAGGTCATTGCCTCATCGGCGAGATTGGGGTTCGGCAAGGGATTGAATCCTGTCATCGGAACACGGGACATGCTCTCCACACCGCCGGCGATGAATGCCTCTCCCTGTCCTGAGTTGATGCGTGCCGCTGCATCGTGGATAGACTGCATCGAGGAACCGCAGAAGCGATTGATGGTCACTCCTGGGACGGTCTCTGGCAGGTCGGTCAGGAATGTTATGATTCTGGCTAGATTGTAACCCTGCTCGGCCTCGGGGAACGCGCAACCGACGATTAGGTCCTCGACCATCGAAGGATCGACTCCCACGTCAGAGATCAGGCGGTTCACCACGGCGGCTGCTATGTCATCGGGCCTCGTCCTTGCCAGCGCCCCCTTTCTCGCTGGAGTGAATGGTGAGCGGGCATAGCCGACGATGACGGCGGGCATAAGCCCGCATTATCGGTGCAATAATTAAACTTCAAGTATCAAAAATTACACCTGCGTTGAGGAATTACACCTGAATTGGAGTTGGTTCAATGATGCCCCCAATAGTGAAAACCGCCGAAAAATAACCAATCCGTAGGTTGATGGTCTCAAGCCCTCCTCAACAGACGAGGTGAAAATGTGTCAGACGAAGAAGTAGGCCGGGTCGACCGGTATTTCCGGAAGGTCGGGGTAGCTGCTCTAGAGCTCACGGGAGACCTGTCCATCGGTGACAGAATCAGGTTCTCTGGAGCGACGACGAACTTTGAGATGGATGTCGACTCCATGCAGATCGACCTGAATCCTGTTGAGAGCGCCGGAGCTGGCGATGATGTCGGAATCAAGGTCCCTGAGAGGGTGCGACCGAACGACAGCGTAGTCCGATTGAGTTCGGGGTCCGCTGCACTAAGTCCAGAAATGATGAGGTATGGGCTAATTGCTGTTGTAGTGATAGGTGCTGCATACATGATGATGTGAAGACTAGGCGAACGAGTCGGGCAGCGCGATCAACTGCGCCAACTCTTCGGGCAGATTCATTCCCTCGTCCTGTAGGGCCATTATCGCTGGCGTCGCCCACTGCGTTAGAAACGGCTCGCCATCTGGACCCGAGACAATCATATCGAATATCTCAACTACCGCGCCGAACTCGTCAAAGTTGGTGGGCAGCAGTAGAGGGAGGGGGATTCCCGTTCTTTCTGACAGGTTGTGGGTTACATGTTGGTTTGCCAGTTGGTCCTTGGCTTCTTCCGGCATCTCCTGAATGAACCTGCGTGGCCTCATGAATACCGGCACCAATATTGACATCATGTTAGTGGCGAATTGAGAGGCGTTCATCGCTGACCTGTTTCCGATGGATCCGTAGTAGTACATCTCAACCGCCTCGTTCAGTTTCTTTTGTGCTTCCCACATCGGAATGAATAGATCCAAGAAGGCTTGTTGAGATTCTTCGTAATTATCGGCGATATCGACTTCGTATCCCTTCAGGTACTCAATTATCGCGGCCTTCAACAGTGCGTCGAGGAATTCCGGGGACCCATCAATACTCAATTCTCTTCACTCCCAAATTGATTTAATTCTCGATAAATGCTGTAATTGAAAACTGCCGAAAACCGCTTGACACCGAGGCACAATGCGAGTGCGGGTGGGGTGATATAAGGGACACGCTCAAGCGTGCTTGACCTCATCCTTGTCAGTGACGATGGCTTGGCCGAACTCAGTAACGGGCCCGATGCTTGCGTTGTTTGCGTCTTCGACCGCGACCTGAACGCCGACCATTGCGCCCACCAGGGGGTTGGTGATTTGATTTGCCATTCGAGCGACTGCCGTTGGATTTGCCATTGCGAGGTCGGCGCCGGCCACGGCCCCGATTCTGCTGCTTCTTAGGCGCCTTGTTGCCCTTGCGCGACCGGGCCTTCTCAGAGTGGAAAGGATGGTCCTCATCCACTGGGATGTCCTGACGAATCATCTTCTCGATGCCACGCAGATACTCGCCTTCGTTCTCATCACAAAAAGCAATGGTGATGCCCCCCTGGCCTGCGCGCCCCGTACGCCCAATGCGGTGCACATAGACCTCGGGCTCGTTAGGCAGATCCAGATTGATGACGTGACTGATATCAGAGACATCGATGCCGCGGCTCGCCACGTCGGTGGCGACTAGTACCTGGAGGGTACCATTGCGGAATCGGCGGAGGGCATTTTCACGCGCGCCCTGACCCTTGTTACCATGGATTGCGAGGGCGTCGATGCCGTCTTGTCCAAGTTGTCTGACGATGCGATTGCATCCGTGCTTGGTACGGCTGAATACAAGCACCTTATCGGGGCTCTCTTCCTCGATAATGTAAGTCAAGAGTCCGCGCTTGTCGCTCCTCATGACAAACATCAGAGATTGTTCTATGGCCTCCACGGTGGTCGATTCGGGTGTGATGGAGACGCTTACTGGATTGTAGAGCATATCACGGGACAATTCGACAATCGATTGGGGTATGGTGGCACTGAATAGCAGACTCTGGCGTTTCTTTGGAATCTGTGCTAGTATTTTGCGGATGTCTCGGATGAAACCCATGTCGAGCATGCGATCCGCCTCATCGAGAACGAGGAATTGTACGTAGGACAGGTCAACGTATCCCTGAGAGATGAGGTCGAGCAAGCGACCGGGGGTGGCGACTAGGATGTCAACGCCGCGCTGCAGGGTCTTCTCCTGAGGGCGCTGCGATACTCCGCCAAACATAGCCATCGAACGGATGTCGAGGTGTCTAGCATATTGCTCGATATTGTCATGAATCTGGGATGCAAGCTCGCGTGTTGGGCACATCATTAGAGCGCGGATGCGGCGTGTGCCAGTCCACGGATCTTTGGCCATCGCATCGAGGATTGGCAGGGCGAATGCTGCGGTTTTTCCTGTGCCCGTCTGGGCGCAACCGAGTATGTCGCGACCTTCAATGAGGTCGGGGATGGCTTGGGCTTGAATCGGCGTTGGTGAGACATATCCAATCTCGTCGAGGGCATCCAGCAGGGGCTTACAGAGGTTGAGAGAAGTAAAATCCATGGAGGTCAACTCACATATGTGCAATGATGGCGGCACCGAACTCGCTGCACTTGAGCAGAGTGGCGTCGTCCATCAGACGCTCGAAATCATAGGTCACGGTGCCAGCCCCGATGGCCCCCTCCATGCCTTGGACAATCAGGTCGGCGGCCTCTGTCCAGTCCATGTGGCGCAACATCATCTCCGCCGATAGAATTAGGCTGCCGGGATTGACCTTGTCTTGGCCTGTGTATTTTGGGGCGGTTCCATGTGTGGCCTCGAAGATAGCGACCCCGGTATCGTAGTTGATGTTGGCACCCGGAGCGATGCCGATGCCGCCAACCTGAGCAGCGAGGGCATCGGAGATGTAGTCGCCGTTGAGGTTCATCGTAGTCAGCACGCCGTACTCGCGGGGCCGGGTCAGCACCTGCTGGAGCATAGCATCGGCGATGACGTCCTTGATGGTGATCTCAGTGCCGGTTCTCGGGTTGGTCATGGTGCACCAAGGTCCGCCGTCTAGTTCGGTAGCTCCGAACTCGTCCTTCGCTAGTTGGTAGCCCCAATCTCTGAAACCACCCTCTGTGAACTTCATGATGTTGCCCTTGTGAACCAATGTCACGCTGTCCTTGTCATTCTCGATTGCATGATTGATAGCTGCGCGGACGATGCGTGCCGTTCCCTCCTGACTGACTGGCTTGATGCCGATGCCGCTGGTATCGGGGAATCGAATCTTGTCAACACCCATCTCGTTCTGTAGAAAATCGATCACTTTGTTGACTTCATCACTACCTGCCTCCCACTCGATACCTGCGTAGACGTCCTCGCTGTTCTCGCGGAAGATGATCATGTCCACCGCCCCGGGATCCTTGACCGGGCTGGGGGTTCCAGCGTACCAGCGAACTGGGCGTACGCAGGCGTAGAGGTCGAGCTGCTGGCGAAGTGCCACGTTGAGGCTGCGGATGCCGCCGCCGACCGGGGTGGTCAACGGGCCCTTGATTGAGATTAGGCCCTCTCGCATCGCCTGTTTGGTGGCCTCGGGCAGCCACTCACCGGTGGCGTCGAACGCCTTCTGTCCTGCGAGCGCCTCGCTCCAGCGGATACTGCGCTTGCCGTCGTAGGCGCGCTCGACCGCAGCATCTACCACAGCCATCATGACAGGAGTGATGTCGATGCCTATTCCATCGCCCTCGATGTAGTGCACTATGGGGTCGTCGGGGACGCTCAGTCGCCCCTCAGCCATCGTTATGTGACTACCCTCTCGCATGTCTCTCGACCTCGCCGACCTGCCCCCCCTCTTTGAAGACAACCCTTCAAGCGTGATGGCTCGGGTCGGAGTGCATGAAGGGCGAAGTCAGGTGGACTGGTGATGGTGGCTACGTCGGCACCACCTCCGGGGGCAAGAGCTTCGGAATCTACGATGACTCTTCCCCGAGCCCGACGGAGATGGTGATTCACGCCCATGCCGCTTGCTCGCTGATAGATGTAATCGACGGCCTCAAGCACAGGGCCGACAATGTGGAGGATGCGACCGTGGAGATTGAGGTCGAGATGGCGGAGGATGCTCCCAAGGTCTTCACCCATGTGAGAATGAATTACATCATCAAGGGAGACGTCCCGGAGGCCCTAGTTCGCCGGCTCATCGAAGGCAGTCACGAGAGGTACTGCAGAGTCGGAATCATGATCACACGTTCCGGAGCTTCTCTGGAATGGACACTCGAAATGGTGGATTAGAATTATCAAATCCACCAAATCGTCAAGCCTGATTGTTGTCGATTTTGATACCAGCAAAGCGGTCAACAAACTCAATCATTAAACACCCTCCTTCCGGAAGGACGAATCCCTTGCGCCGGGCCAAGCCAAACGGGGTCGCTAACCACGAAGGAGAGATATGAATGCAAACCAGAATCAAAGGCGACTCCGAAGTCGGGGAAGCAGAGTCTGGGCTGGTCATCGAGCGTCGTTTCACAACGGCAGGAGAGGACGCCTTCGACGTCTTCGACTGGATAGAGATGGATGTCGAGATCAGAAACCCAGACGGTTCCATGGCAGATACCGTCGAGGGGGTGAAGTTGCCCTCGGGATTCTCTGGGGTTCCCGGGAAGGTATGTGCCCAGAAGTACCTGCGCAAGGCCGGCGTTCCCAGACACCTGCGCAAGGTCCCCGAGGATGGCGTGCCCGTCTGGCTACAGCGAAGTACGCCGGACCACGAGCGGCTCCAGACTCTGGATGCCGGAAATAGAATGGGAGGGGAGACCGACGGTAGGGAGCTGTTCCGTCGGCTCGCAGGGACCTGGACCTACTGGGGATGGAAGTACGGCTACTTCGCCAGCGAGGCCGATGCCCGTGCCTACTTCGACGAGATGTGCTACTTGATCGCGAGTCAGCGTTCCGCACCCAACAGCCCCCAGTGGTTCAACACCGGACTTCATTGGGCCTATGGTATCGAGGGGCCGGCTCAGGGCCACTCCTTCGTCGACCCTGAGACTGGCGAGTTGGAGTTCTCAACCAACGCTTACGAACATCCTCAGCCTCACGCCTGCTTCATCCAATCCGTATCAGACTCACTCGTCGGCGGCTCAGAGTCGATTATGGGTCTTTGGAACCGAGAGGCGCTGCTGTTCAAGTACGGCTCCGGGACCGGTTCCAACTTCTCCAGAATTCGAGGGGCTGGCGAACCTCTCTCAGGTGGTGGCAGCTCCAGTGGTCTACTGTCCTTCCTCAAGATAGGCGACAGAGCCGCGGGGGCAATCAAGTCCGGTGGGACCACTAGGAGAGCGGCCAAGATGGTGACTTTGGATCTCGACCACCCCGACATCGAGGAGTACATCGACTGGAAGTCGAGCGAGGAGGAGAAGGTCTCGGCGTTGGTGATAGGAAGCAACATCCTACAGAAGAACGCGAACTCCCTGATGGATGCGATATGGGAGTTCGGGGGCGACGGGGGGCGGTTCGACCAGAAAACCAATCCCGGTCTGCGCAGAGCCATGGTGCGAGCCATCAGGGAACACGTACCACAACCACATATCCAGAGAATTCTGGATCTCGCCAAGCAGGGATGGAAGGGCGTCGACTTCGAGATTCTCGACACGAACTGGCAGGGCGAAGCCTATCTCACGGTGTCCGGTCAGAACAGCAACAACTCGGTTCGCGTCCCCAACCAGTTCATGGATTCGGTCAAACAGGGAGGAGATTGGAACCTGTACTGGAGGACCGAGCTCGAGAGGTCTGAGGCAGAAGGCCGGGAACCCGAGCCATGCAAGACCATGGACGCCGGGGGCCTGTGGGATAAGGTGGCATACACCGCGTGGGCGTGCGCTGACCCGGGAGTGCAATTCGACACCACCATCAACGAGTGGCACACCTGCCCCGAGGGAGGGAGAATCAACGGCTCCAACCCCTGCTCCGAGTACATGTTCCTCGACGACACCGCTTGCAATCTGGCCAGCATCAACCTCCTGCATTACTACGACCTCGACACCCAGACATTCCATATCGACGACTTCAGGCACAGCGTCAGACTGTGGACCACTACCCTCGAGATTAGCGTCCTGATGGCACAGTTCCCCTCCGAGGAGATAGCACGCAAGTCCTACGAATACCGAACGCTCGGTCTGGGGTACTGCAACATAGGCTCGCTGCTGATGCACATGGGCATCCCGTACGACGATGAGAGAGCCTACGCCATCTGCGGAGCAATCACCTCAATCATGTGCGGCGAGACCTACTCGACCAGCGCGGAGATGGCCTCGATACTCGGACCATTCCCGGACTACGAGAGGAACTCCGAGCACATGCTGAGGGTGATGAGGAATCATCGGAGGGCCGCTTACGACTCCTCAGTGGACGACTACGAGGGACTGACCGTGTCGCCTATGGGAATCAACGCGAAGAAGTGCCCGAAGGACCTACTTGAGGCGGCGAGGGAGTCTTGGGACCGCGCAGTCAGAGAGGGTGAGGAGCATGGTTACAGAAACGCGCAGACCACTGTCATCGCGCCAACCGGAACGATTGGTCTAATCATGGGAGCTGACACCACTGGGGTCGAGCCTCAGTTCTCTCTAGTGCAATTCAAAACCCTAGCTGGAGGAGGTTCCCTCAGAATCGTCAACAAGGGTGTGCCCAGTGCTCTCCGTCGGCTGGGTTACTCAGACAGCGAGTGTAAGACAATCGAGGAGTACATCATAGGGACTGGAAGAATCGCCGGGTGCCCCAGCCTCCCCGTAGACCGTTTGATGGAAGCCGGGTTGAGTGGCAAGGACCTCGCTGAAATAGAGAGCAAGATGGGTGACGTTTTCGACATCCGATCCGCCTTCGCGCCGTCACTGCTTGGAAAGGAGCTCTGCACTGGCTCCCTCGGCATGACTGAGGATCAATACGAGGATGCGTTCTTCGACACACTGAGCTTCCTCGGCTTCACCCAGGAAGAGGTTGATGCGGCCGGGGAGCACATCTTCGGCAATCTGACCATAGAGGGGGCGCCGGGGCTCAAGGAGGAGCATCTGGCGGTGTTCGACTGCGCGACCCCATGCGGTGCGAAGGGAAAGAGGTCGATCGCCTGGCCAGCCCATGTGAAGATGATGGCCGCCGCGCAGCCATTCATCTCAGGAGCGATATCGAAGACCATTAACATGCCATCCAACTCAACCGTCGATGACGTACGGGAGGCCTACAACCTCAGCCACACCACGATGAACAAGGCGTGCGCGGTCTACCGCGACTGCTCGAAGCTATCACAACCCCTCATGAACAAACTAGTGGAGGACACTGATTTGACCGAGGAGGTCACGGAGGATGACCCGATCGAGAGGATGGTCGAGGAGACTGTCAAGGTACTCCCCGTACCGGAGGCGGTGGCTCAGCCGGTGGCTGAGTCCTTCGTCGACTTCATCGCCACCAGACGGTCACTGCCGGACAAGAAGAGGGCCACCTCGACAAAGGCGAGAATCGGCGGGCACAGCGTGCGTCTAATCACCGGAGAGTACCCCGATGGTAAACTGGGCGAGATTATCCTTGTGACCTCCAAAGAGGGTGCGGCGTGGAGGGCCATGCTCAACCAATTCGCGATAGCCGTTTCTATAGCCCTGCAGCACGGCGTTCCGCTTGAGGCCTTCATCAAGGTCTTCACCTTCCAGAAGTTCGAGCCCAGCGGTCAAGTCGTGGGCGGTAGCGGACGGGTCAAGATGGCATCGAGCCTGGTCGACTGGATCTTCAGGGAGTTGGCTATCGAGTACGCCGGCAGGGACGATCTAGCTCACGTGGCCGCCGAGGACTTCGACCAGTTCTCAATCAGCAAGCCAGAGATTACCGACACAGGGGTCTTGAGAACAGAGGGTGAGAAAAGGGAGGTTCAGATGACCTTGGACGCGGCCGTCGCACCCATACAGGAGAGGGATGCTGAGGCTCGCGCGAGGCAGGCTGCTCGCGAGAGGGGGTTCACGGGTGACATCTGCGATGACTGTGGCAGCAGCCAGATGGTCCGTAACGGGACCTGTCTGAAGTGCAATGCCTGTGGGTCTACGACCGGTTGTTCGTGAGCAGCGCTCAGATTTCCAACTCGATGTTGAGGTTCTGAATCAGCTCCTTGTAGCGGTTCCTGATTGTGACCTCGGTCACGCCGGCGACCTCGGCGACCTCTCGCTGGGTCCTACGCTTGCCGCATAGAACGCTAGCGATGTAGATAATCGAGGCTGCGATTCCAGTTGGTCCGCGCCCGCTGGTGAGTTCTTTCTCCTGGGCGGCGGCAATCAGCTCGTACGCCTTGGACTGGACCTCGGCGTCCAAGTGCAGACCGGAGCAGAATCTCGGTATGTAGTCCTCCGGCTTGGTCGGGGGGATCTTCATCTTGAGTTCGCGTACCATGAACCGGTAGGTGCGACCGATTTCCTTGCGTCCGGTCCTGCTGGCCTCCCCGATCTCGTCAAGGGTACGTGGGTTGTTGCACTGCCTGCATGCTGCGTAGAGGCTGGCCGCGGCGACTCCCTCGATGGAGCGTCCGCGGATGAGTCTGGCCTCGACGGCCTTCTTGTAGTTCACAGCAGCCGACTCGCGAATCGACTTCGGGAGGTCTAGGCGACTGGCCATGCGGTCGAGCTCGGCCAGAGCCATTGCTAGGTTTCGCTCAGTGGCGTTGCTGACTCGAGAGCGCTTCTGCCACTTCCTCATGCGGTAGAACTGGCTCCGGTAGCGGCTCGAAATCGCCTTGCCGGAGTAGTCCTTGTTCTGCCAGTCGATGTCGGTGGACAGTCCCTTGTCGTGCAGCATCACCGTCATCGGTGCTCCTGTACGCGCGCGCTGGTCACCCTGCTCGGGGCTGAACACGCGCCACTCCGCGCCTTGGTCGATTACGTTGTCCTCCAGCACCAAGCCGCAGTCATCACAGACTACCTCTCCTCTGGTCTCATCCCTGTTCAGGTTCCTGCTACCGCACTCGCTGCACTTCACAGTGTCTTCCACTAGATATCCATCGTCTGCCATTCCCTCACTTCCACCTTTGCTCGCAAAGGTAATAAATCCCGACAGCCCATCTTATTTAAGATTAATAGTTCATGTAAAACAGGGATAACCGCTTTACTGAAAGGCTGTTGAGAGCAATACCGGCATTGATAATGATGAAATAGAGCGCGACCTTGACACCAATCGAAGAAGGTGGTGTGACCCTGTCCGAGAAGTGGCCCCCGCAGCGAATATCCCTGACCCCGGGCAAGAGGGTGCTCTTCCTCACGAAGGACCTCGAGCTGATTCGTAGGCAACTCTACGAGGGTCTCGACCTGCGCATGACGGACCTCCGTGTTGAGGATCTGCTCGACGATATCAACACCGACGTCATGACTCCGGCTTGGGTTTGCTTCGACCACGAGCCGGCAGTCATAGCCGAGAATGCCTACGCCGGTCTGGTTCACGAAGGCAGGCGCGTGTTCGAGCCTCACGCCTTGCTGGACGGTGGGTTCGAGGTCATAGTGTCCGGGCATCGCAAAGGTACCGGATCGAGTCGTGAGACTGCCGCTCAGTGTGAGCGCTGGTCTGGAATCAGGGTCGTCATCGCTGCGTCCTTCGCGCCAATCCACGAGCGTAACAACATCAACCTCGGGCAGTTGATGGGGGACCACGATATGCTGGAGAGGTTGCAAGCAGGCGAGAGCATTTCTCTGAATGAGTTCACCTCGCAGTACGACCCAGTGACCCGGCTGATCGTCGAGAACGGTGGCATCCTGCCGTTCGCTAGGAAGCTTGGTGACGGAGAAGTTAGCCTACCTGAGCTGAACACCGGGCCGCGTCCGATGACCATGGTAGAGAAGATGGTCTCAAACAAGCTGCTCGGGAAGAACGGTTCTGCACGCTACGTCAAACCGGGAGACGCAGTGCTCTCGCAGGTCGACGGAGGGTATTCGCACGAGTTCACGACGGGGCAGGTCCACGAATTCCTCAAGGAGGAGTATGGTGACGACTACACGCTTCCGAACCCCTCGAAGTATGCGGTCTTCGAGGATCACCTGCTGTATGCCACCGGTGTGCCGAGGTTTGGTCGCTTCACCGATAAGATCCAGACCCTGCGTGACATGCAGGACGTGTTCCAACAGCATACGGGCGTGCGAGACTACTCGGCCGAGGATGGCATCAGCCCTGGCATCTGCCATCAGGTCGCTCGAGAGGAGTTCATCGATGTGGGGGACTTCATCCAAGCCACCGATTCGCATACCTGCATGGGTGGGGCGACCAATGCCTTGGCCTATGGAGTCGGCTCGACCGAGTACGCGAATCTGGTGCACAACCAGTTCGCCTTCGTGCAAGTCCCGGAGAGCATTCGCTTTGAGCTGGTGGGCGCTCTCGATCCCGGGTGCACAGCCAAGGACGTCATCCTGCACATCCTGTGGAAGTACGCCGCTAACTCGGAGACGCTCGACAGGAGCATGGAGTTCGGAGGCCCGGGACTAGCCAGTCTGTCGATGGACGAGAGGGCGACGCTGTGCAACATGGCAACCGAGTGCAGCGCCAAGACCGGGATATGCGAACCCGACGAACGCACGGTGGAGTGGCTGCTGAAGCGCAGACCGGGATTGAGCGAAGAGGCGGTGCGTGGTGCCTTCGTCCTGCCCGACGCGGGAGCGGAGTACCACGGTGGGGTGCACGCCATCGACCTGTCGCAGATTCGTCCGATGGTCGCGCACCCAGGCAACCCTGACGAGGGAATACCCTCCGACCCGACTAACGGCGCTTACATTGATGATATCGGCGAAGTCAGTATAGACATCGCCTATGCCGGCTCGTGCACCGCCGGAAAGGACGACGACTTCGCATACTACGCTCAGGTCACCGAGGCGGCTCTCGATGCCGGTGTGAGAATCCCCGAGGGAGTGGAATGTTACATCCAATTCGGCTCTAAGACGGTGAAGGCTCTCTCTGAGAGGAACGGCTGGAGCGAGATGTTTGAGCGCGCCGGAGTCAAGCTGATCGACCCGGGGTGCGGGGCCTGCATAGGTGCTGGTCCGGGGATTAGTGACGATGCTGATCAAGTGACCATCTCGGCAATCAACCGGAACTACCAGGGCCGCTCCGGACCCGGCAAGCTGTATCTCGCTAGTCCCCTGACAGTAATGGCCAGTGCCTTCGTCGGGAAAATCTCGGCTTGGCATCCTGACATTTTCGCACAGGGTTAAGTGCGTCCCCCGTCCGGGGTCTCCTATCCACAAGAGGCCCCATGCCATTCGGGCATGGGAGGACCTGATGGAGGGTTGCGAATGAGTGATGAAAAACCACCAACCGGCAAACAGAAGCAGATAGCGATAAGCGAATTTTTCGAGAAGAACAAGCACTTCCTAGGCTTCGACTCCCTGCAGAGATCCATCATCACGGCAGTGAAGGAGTCGGTCGACAACTCCCTCGATGCTTGCGAGGAGGAGAGGATACTGCCCGATATCAGAGTGGAGATAAATCGACTCAAGGGCGACCGGATAGAGCTGATATCGCAAGACAACGGGCCTGGCATACCGAGGGGCTCAATCGAGCACGTGTTCGGCAAGTTCCTGCTCGGCTCTAGGTTCCACGCAATCAGGCAGACCCGTGGCCAGCAGGGAATCGGAATCACGGGGGTGGTCATGTACAGCCAGTTGACCACGGGATCGAAGACGACCGTTGTCTCAAAGGTGGCAGAGGAGTCCTCTGCAGTCAAGGTCGACCTTGGAATTGACACTAGGAAGAACAAGGCGATCAAGAGTGGTGAGGCCAGAGATGTCTGGGTAGACGAGGTCACGGGAGAGGAAGTCAGACACGGCTTGAAGATACGGACTGAGATGAAGGCCAAGTACCAACGAGGCAGGCAGTCAGTTTACCAGTACCTCAGGATGACTTCAATCGTGAATCCTCATGCCTCCATCAGCCTGACCGTCAAGGACCGTGACGGTGGGGTGATAGAGGAAGGGAACTGGCCCCGCACCACCGATCGCCTACCCAGGGTGGTCGAAGAGATCAAGCCCCATCCTCATGGTATTCACTTAGGCACGCTGCAGAGGATGCTGCGTGAGGCCGAGGAGAGGAAGATGACCTCGTTCCTGAGGCACAACTTCTCCGGTGTCAGCATGCGGGCGGCCCGGGAGATACTCAAGAAGGCCGATCTGGATGAGAGTCGGCAGCCACGCAGAATCAGGGCCGAGGAGGCACAGGCCGTGCTCGACTCGGTCCAGAAAGTCAAGCTGCTTAATCCGCCAACAGACTGTCTCTCCCCAATCGAGGACCTGCTGATCAAGAAGGGGCTGTCGAAGGCAATCGACTCTCGCTTCGCCTCGACTGTGACCAGAGACCCGCGGGTAACTCAGGGGAACCCTTTCCAGATAGAGGTCGGCTTGGTGTTCGGCGGTGATATGCCAGCTGATAGCCCGATAGAGATACTCCGCTTCGCCAATCGGGTGCCACTGATGTACCAGCAAGGAGGTTGTCTGTTGACCAAGGCCATAGAATCGGTTGATTGGAAGAGGTACGGGCTGGACCAGCCCGGAGGCAAGGGAGTTCCTAAGGGGCCTGCTGCGGTGCTGATTCACCTAGCCTCCACTAACGTTCAATTCACCAGCGAGGCCAAGGAAGCGGTGGCCTCCAACGAAGAAGTAATTGATGAAATTAGGAGGGCTTTACTGGAAGTTGGGCGTGGTCTGAAGAATCATCTGAAGAAGAGCTCGCAGAGGAAGAAGGCCCGTGAGAAGTTCGAGCTGATCAACGTCATCCTGCCGGAGATCTCTCAGAAGTCCTCACAGCTTCTCGGCAGAGAAGAGCCTGACCTCGCCCCCGTAATCACCCAAATCATGAACGCAGTGTTCTGCGAGGAAGCTCTCGGATGGGATGCTGATGGTAAACTCGCCACCTGTGACATCACCGTGTTCAACTACACCGCCCGGGCTCGGGCTTACACTATACTGGCCAAATGGCCTGAGGGCGATGGTGTAGAAATGGTCTACAACCCGCTCGGTGGGCGGAAGGAGACTCATGGCCTGTGGGCTTGGAGGCTAGACACTCTGGACCCGGGCTCCTCGGCCGTGATATCATTCTCCGTCTCCGGCCTCGGCAAGGGCGATTGGGTCGACTTGGAGGTCTTCTTCAGAGGCAACGGCGACATAATCGGGGCCACTAAGATCGACGAGAAACTGCTCGGAGAGATGCGAAACAAGGAGGCGTTGGATGCTGCGGTAGAGGAGGCTAGGAGTAGCGAGGACATTGTGATGGTGGGTCTGGCCGAGAGGGCGGAGGATCCATCCGAGGAGGCCGTCGAAACTGACTGGGGATCTATAGTTCCCGAATCGGGGGTGGATGAATGAGCAACGGTGGGAGGAAGTCCAAGGAGGAGGTAATCGAGGCCCTCCACGATGTGGCCTCTGAGATGCATGACAAGATGTCGAAGGGCACCCCTCCTACCATGACGTTACCCGTGCGCTCGAAGAGCAACATAGGCTTCGACCAGAGGCTGGGTGTCTACAAGTATGGCAAGAAGAGGACGGTTCGAGACGCTACAAGCCTCGGTTCCGCAAGGCAGTTGCTGCGCTCGCTGCACGTCACCGAGTTCATCGAGGAGATGATCAACAGCGGCAAGTCCTCGACCCTCAGGGAGATGTACTACATCTCCGAGGCATGGGGTAATGGTAAGTTCCACTCGCAGAACGAGAGCAATAACCTCGCCGAGGACCTTGAGATAGTCACCAAGTGCTTGCGCGAGGATTTCCGACTCAGACCTGAAGAGGACGGGGCCAGAATCATCGGAAACGTGACTTTCGAGGAGCGCAACCGACGCGGCGACTGGATGAGGATAAACTGCCGCGACGACGTGGGTGACTCGGGTTATGGTGTCCCATACAACGTAGAGTCCGAGAAGCTCAGGCTCGTCGAGGAGGATGTCGATTTCATCATGGCGATAGAAACTGGGGGAATGTTCGACAGGCTAGTGGAGAATGGTTTCGACGAGGAGGCCCGCTGCGCGCTTGTCCACCTCAAGGGTCAGCCCGCCCGCTCCACACGCCGAATCATGCGAAGAATGAGTGACGAGTGGAAGAAGCCGATTGTGGTCTTCGCCGATTGCGACCCGTGGTCGTTCAGAATCTACGCCAGCATAGCATACGGAGCCATCAAGACGGCTCACATCTCAGAGTACCTAGCGAGCAAAGGCGCAATCTATCTCGGGATAACCGCAGACGACATCCTCGCTTACGATCTGCCGAGCGATGACCTCTCCAAGCAGGACCTAGGTGCTCTGGAGGCCGAATTGTCCGATCCCAGATTCTCCACCGGTTGGTGGCAGCAGCAAATCGAACTGATGAAGGAGATGGGGAAGAAGGCGGAGCAGCAGTCGTTGGCCAAGTACGGTCTGGACTTCGTGACCGATACCTATCTGCCAGAGAAGTTGGCTCACCCCGATGTGGGTCTGCCTTACTGATTGAGAAGTCTGATAGCAAGAGGGCCCCACCTCAAACCGTGGCAGACGTGTCGGTATGGGCCAAGAGGCTCTCGGGAGCCTCGTTTCTACTGGTGCTGCTGGGTGTCGTGTCGTACTACAACGCCATGCCGGTGATGTTCGACGAATTGGACCCGGCTCAGAGGAACATGCTAGAGCTGGAGCCGGGAGAGAGTGGGGAAGTCTCCTTGAGCATACTCGGTGAGTACGTCGCTCTGCGTGTATCAGAGGGGGATGAGCAGGAAGTGGGACTCAGGCTAATCGACTCGTCGGGCGCGGAGGAAAGCGGTTCTGCGCCCACCGTTCTGGATGTCGAGAGGCCTGGCGAGGACGCGACGTTGTACGCTCCTGTCAGGGTGTTCAGGTCCGCGCCGGCCGGAGAATACACGCTGTACAACGATGCGAGCAGTACCCTGTGGTTCGTGGACGACGTGTCCGCGCAGAATGCGCTGTTCGGGAGTGGTTGGTTCGTGATGATGTTACTCGGGTGCTGCCTCGGTCTACCACTGGGTATCGTAGCCGTCGTCCTAGCTCTAGTGGGAAGGGGACAAAACAAGAAGGTGGAAGAGGGGGTTGTGTTCGCAGAAGAAGGCAGGCTGCCGACCACTGACGAGCTGTATCGGCAGCACCGCGGTCTGCCCGAGGCTGAGGTTTCTGAGACGGTGGCAGATCCGTTCCCGGGGCAGACCAAAGCCGCAGAGGATCCTCCTACTCAAGATGAGAAGGACTGGAGCCGGTGGGACGAAGGCTGATTACTGTCTTCTGCCGATTACGACCAACGCGACCGCGCCGAGCAGTGACCCGGCTCCGAGAAACAGGAGTATCTGACCGACGGAAGCGACTTGCTCACGCAGATCTCGCGCGTCCTGGCACTGCCCCTCGTCCGCGCCGATTATCTGCCCAATCGTCCCAACCTCGTCATCGCAATCCTCGGCTATCCTATCCTCGAGGTAATCGTCGGCGAACGACGCGCCCCATGAGAGCGCCAGCAACAACACACCGAGGATGACTAGTATGGTGACTAGTACCGTTCTGCCGGCCCCCATAGCGGTTTTACCAGTTCGACAGATATTATCCTATGCTCAAGTTGGGTTTTTAGAAGGCCTCCACTACCCAACCCCGGGTTGGGAAGTAAGTGGTCGATTTCGACGAGGCGCTGACGATACTCGAGAACCCCACCAGACGTCATATTCTCAGGAGGCTGGTCAAGGAGCCGCATTACCCTCTGCAGCTCTCCGAATTGCTGGATGTGAGCCAGCAGGCCGTGGTGAAGCACCTCAAGGTCCTCGAGGAGTCGGGATTCGTCGACTCCGAGCGCGTCCCTTCGGAGAAGGGAGGTCCACCGAAGAAGATGTACACGGTGAACCAGTCATTCTCACTGCGTCTCGATCTGGGGCCGGACCTTTTCCGCGCGGAGCACAGGAGCATTCCCGCAGGTGGGCCTATGCGCCTGTCCAACAGGCTGCCTCCCGAATTGGATGAAGTGGTCGATAGACTGGGTACCCGTCGCAAGTTGCCTATGGTCGAGGCCATGGGCGTCCTGTCCGAATTGGATTCCGCACTCGAGCGCATCGACGGGCATCGTGACGCTGTGATTGCGCTACATCAGCAAGTGATGAAGAAGGTCTCTCCGAGTATCTCCGAGCAGTCCGGGACCTACGAGGAGAGGCAGTTGGCGCACGCCATGATGAGTCATCCTCGCAGGCCGCTCGATCTGGATGCCTTTTCACAGGGTCTGCGTATCCAGTCGATGCACGCGGAGGAGATGATGGATACCCTGCGCGAACGCCTCATGCGTGATTTCGCAGCCAACCAAGGCCGCCTCGTCGCAGCACGCGAGGGCACGCCGCTGCCGTGGTGGTTGGCTCGCTAATCAGAAGACCATGTCCTCATCGTCTAGGTTCGCGATCATACTGGACTTCTCGGCAAAGCGGATCTTAGCCTCCTCCCTACGTCCCCACATGACCACCGCGACCACTCCGACCAGAGCTATGGTCGCTCCGAGGATGATTGCGGGCACGGTGTATTGGGCAATGATTTCGACACCCACATCGAGGATGCCCAGATTCGAGCCCATCTTCTTAGAGACCTTCTGGATATTGTTGGCCTCGTTGGTCTCGACAATCACGTTGTCAGGGTCTATGACGACGACGACGTCGTGATTGCCGGCTTCCACCATGTAGAGCAGTGCTATCTGAGGTGGGTCCTCGCCTTGGCACATGGACTGTGGGTTGTCACATGGCATGATTGCCTCGACTATCTGCCGGTAGACGATGTTCTCCTCGTCGCAGCCGTTCCTCTTGATGTCGGACACGGACTGGTCAACACACAGGATGATGTTGACATCGGTGGCATGGGCGTTGCCCGCGTTGACCACTTGGACGTTGACGGAGAGCATCTCCCCGACCTCACCGGTGTAGACCGCGGCGTGGACGTCTAGGATGATTAGGTCCGGGGCCCGCAGTCTCAGTTCGATGACTTGTTCATTGGTGTCGCAGTTAGGGCGGTAGTTGTCCGGCAGACCGTCCCTGTTGGCATCGAGGGTGCAGGAGTCGTCCCACACCGCAGTCTCGTCGTGGTCGCCGCCTGCTTCGGAGGACCCGGACATAGAGAGGACCTTGATCCCAATCTCCCTATTGGCTAGGGTCGCGGCCGGGTCAATCTGGATGATGACGACAATCTGAAGGGTCGAGTATGCCTCCATGACTGGCATGGTAATCGCATTCGTCTGGGCTGATAGGTAGCAGCCATCGGTAGGTGGTTCCTCACCGATAATCTGGGTGACGCATGCCCTCTCTACCGGATACTCAGTGTCGAAGTCCTCGAGCAATGCGTAGCTGACTTGCCAATTGTCCAGCAAGGGGCCCATGGTCGGGGTCGTCTGCCACGAGAATTGATCCCCGCTGTCATAGAGGGTGTGGTTGTGTAGCGTCGGCTGGTCGTCCACGTTGCCGAAGTTGGTGAGGTTCATGGTGAATCGGACGATCCTACCTGGAGCTGTGGTCTTGATTCTGCTCTCGACCATCGGATCGACCTCTATCCTCATGTCATGGAACTCGACGATCTCAACTTGCAGCTCTATGACGTCCCTCAGTCTAGTCCCCTCGTAGGACTCCTCGCTGAGTACATGCAGGATTACGGTGTACTGACCCGCGTGGGTCCTCTCGGGCACGCCGATGAGAATCGGGACGGTTTGTGACTCGTCCCGGTCCAGTTCGGTGAACAGGATTTGGGGTATGTTGATGTCCCATACGTGCGATCCACCGAAAGAGTCGGTGATTGAGCCCACTGTTACGTCGAACCTGTCAGCTCCGTTGCCTTGGTTGTCGATGGTCGTGTCCAGTTGGTATGTCTGACCGGGGTGCAGTGAAAGTATGGTCTCGGGAACGCTGGCCTCTAGGTCGTACTCCTGGATTACGTTGGTCAGTAGGACCACGGAGTCTCTGACGCGAGGCGCGCCCTCCAAGTGGGCCTTGACGGTGACGGAATCGCCTAGACCCGCAGTGGCGTTGTAGGGCGCGCACATGATTGCCGTGACGGTGTATGGCGTGTCGATTATCGACCAATAGCGTGGCGCGTTATCCGGAATCCCGTTCCCTCCCGGGGCTTGCGAGAAGTCCAGATCGACAGTCCAGTGGTCGAACCTCCAAGTCTGCTCGGAAATCTCTGGAGGTCTCTCTTCCGGGCCTCCAGGAGTGGTGAATATCAAGTGACCCGGAGTGAAGTGCTTTGTGACCTCGATGTCGAAGTTGGAGCACTCCCCAGGCAAGACATACTGGGTCGTGTCCCCCATCTGGAAGACTATGTTCCCAGTACTCTTGATCGAGACGTTGATCCATAACTCAAGGACATCGAAGGTGCCCTGATCGATCGACAGCACCGGCTCGCCGGTGGACCACCCCTTCAGGTAGATGACGAAGGTCCCGGGTTCCTGTGACGTCGGGACGCTGACCTGCAGGTTCCTAGTCACAGACTGACCGGGGTCCAATGACAACGACGTCGGGAACGTGAGTCCCCAGCCAAATGGCAAGGCCCATTCGACCTGTCCCTCTAAAGTGGATGGGTCGTAGAACGCGAACGTATCGTACACGTTGCCGGTATTGCTGACCGTGATTGAGAAGAATGCGGATTCTCCTTGTTCGACGTCGACCTGGTAGTGACTGGTGTCCAAATCGATGCCATGCACCACGTCCATCAGAGTGAGGGTAATCCTGTCGTCCCTGATAGCCGGGTCCTTGTGGGAAATCGCGGTCACGGTAATCGAAGCCAATTCGTCTGCGTGAGCTTGGTAGATTGACGGGGCGCGGACGCGCATGTACATTGGAATAACGTCACCGCCGCGAAGGAACACCGGGGTCGAGTCGAAAATCGGTGTGTGGTTGGTAGTGAAGAACAACGTTGCCGTCCAGTTGTTGGGGACCCCTTCCATGGTCACGGTGAAGGTGTCGGCGACGAGTTCCGCGGGGCCCGGTGTCGGGTTGGATATTGTCATGTTGTACAGGGTCTGCTCACCGGGCTCGATGGTGTGGTAGTAGGTCTCCGTCTCTGCGAGGGCGACCTCGACTAAGCCGGTCAGGACGTGTACGTAGCACAGGGTGTAGGTTCCTCCGTTACTGGTGTCACTGCACTTGTTGGTGTCGGACCAAGCGATGTGCGCTCCACTGCCGAGGTCGTTGGCGAATGCAGGTGGCTGGCCCAGATCGGGGACCGCGGGTGAGTTCGGGCCGAGCTTGTCGGACTGCCACTCAGTGATTGGGATTACCTCCCACGGGTCGAGGATTCCCGCGGCGAGCGAGTTTAGAGGGAAGCCCGCTGGGTAGTCGTCGTTGGTGTGGTTCAGCCTAGTGTACACGATGGTCTCGCCCTGTGTGTCGTTGTAGTTGTCCAGCCACGTCAGGTGCACGTTGTCGAAGGAGTCGGTGAGAATCGAGGGCATGTGCGAATTGGCCCCGAATGGCCGATCCGTCGGAACCCCATCGACGCCCTCGACGTCAGATATCGCTGAGTCGACGATCTGCTTGATCCCGTAAGAGGGCAGTCCATCTGGGGCACCGTCCCACTCGCCCGCTCCCCTGAGCCGTAGTCTCGTGTAGTATATCTCGTAATTCACGTCGATGTCGAATCCGTAGGCGCGTCCATCCATCCACGCCAAGTGGGTGTTACCCGAAGTATCGACCGATATCGCAGGATGCAAGCTGTATGCGTCGTTTAGGGTGATTCTGGTGTCGTTGACAACGACGAGGTTACCGTAGCCTAGGCCATCGATTGAAGGACCGAGGTCCTCGATGTACCTGTCTGCGGTTGTGTCGATGAAGGTGCCTGAATCGCCCATCTGCCAAGTAGGGGGTGGATTCTGAATCAACGAAAGAGGATCTAGTACGGTCATGTAGATCTCACGGGAGTTGTTGGTCGATAGGTAGACCATGGCCTCCACCATCAACTGCAACTCGGTTGAGCTCGCGGCCGAAGTTGGGAAGCTGTACATCTGGCCCTCAGCGTCGGTCAGGCGGGTAGTCGACCCGGGACACGTCCTCTGGCTCAGGCTGACGAAGCCGTTGGGACACTGGGCGAGGTCCATCATGTGTGATCCGACGTTTGTCGAGCCAGAGCCCCAGCCGGCCGCCAGAAGTGGGACCGGGATGATTCCTGCAATCACGCATGCGTCGTGGGCCTCATTGATGCTCTGGGTGTCGTCGGACTGCTGAGCGGGGTCACCGCCATAGGGGCCCTCATCGGAAATCGGGATGACAATCTTGGTCGCGTTCGGATTCCAATGGTGGTCCAATTGAGTAGGGGGGTTGCCGGGGACGTTGCCGCCGGAGTCACGCCATGACAGGCACGCCCATGTCGAGCCAGGGCCCCAGAACTCGCTGTAGTAACCACCGTCCTGGGGCAGGTTGACCGCTCCGTTGTTGTACACTACTTCTGTGAGTTCCCTGATACCGCCGGAGTCATCTCCGGGAGTTAGGCCCAGCGGTGTCCCACGGGGTCCTTGGCTGCCTGATCCGCCGGTCTGGTACGCAGCGGCGCAGTTACCACTGGTGGCCGCACTGGGCCAGTTGCCACTGAGTGCATACAGGGTCTCGTAGACCGTCATGTTGGCTCGCAGCAGCATTGGCTTCAATCCCTCAAAGTAGCCACCACTAGCGAAGTAACCGCCGTAGAAAACCACGCACATGTCGGCCCACTCGGTGTTCATCGAACCCGAGGTGTCTATCGGAGCCACCATCTCGACCTTGCCTCCACGGGTGTCGTCCCAGACAATCTGGACGAAGTCGTCGGCGTCGACGGCGACGTCGGGGTGACCCTTGTGACCGATTATCGGGGTGAGTAGGGTCTCGCCGACGGCGACCACGGCCTCGCGAGAGTTCAGGTCTGGCTGTATCATAGAGTAGTAAATCTGCGGTTGCTGGTAGAACTTGTCGAGAGGCTCGAACGAGTCTTCCCAGACTATGTGGGCGTTGTTCTCGGAATCCGTGTCGATTGCCGGCCAGTCGCGGTTCTGGGTGTGTACCGAGATCTCGAAGTCATCGATTATGGAAATCACGCTGTCGATTGCGGCATCGCCGCTCTGGTCATCCTGAGAGGGGTCGATCATGGTGTACAAGATAACCCACTGATTGGCCTTGTCAGTCCAAGTGATGTGCAGGTTGTCATCGGTGTCGACGCTGATGTCGGGGTGCCATGCACGATGTGCTCCGGGGTTGGATATCTGGGTCTCGGAAATCAGCACGTCACCCCTCGGGTTGTGCATCTGGTACCACAGGTGCTGGGTGTTGCGGCTCCAGACGAAGTGCACATTGCCCATCGAGTCGGCGTCGGTAGCCACCATCTTGTCGTTCGCCGAGCCTCCGTTGACTATCTGAATCGCGTCAGTCAGTACCACCTCACTGGCCTCGGCCCGCGGAATCTCTATCGCCGCGAACGTGCTCATCACCATCAGTAGAACCATCGTCACGCTGTTTCTCATCTTCGCAGTTTCCATTTCTAACCCTCCAGCAAGCTGCTGTAATGCCACAGTTTGACTTTCCTCGATACTTAACCTCGACCCCCTGCCGTCACCCGCGCGCGAGAGCGCGCACCCGCGAGACGCCGGGGCTACACCCATTCTGAGGGATCGAAGTCACGTCCGAAGCCGCCGGTCTCATCCGTGTCTATCTCGGTGACCTCTGGTTGCGCACGGGGCTGACCATCGCTGCTCTGGGCCTTCTTCGTAATCCAGTCGTCGACCGGTCCGGGCTTGCCGATGCCAGGTCCGTAGGCGAACTTGATTTTGTGAATCAAGGAGAGTTTAGTGAGCCACAGGTGGCGCATAGTGTGCATGAACTCGTTCTGGGTGAGTCCGTCCAGCCAAATCGGTCGAGAGAGGTTGAAGGCCTGCAGCGGGCCGGGCACGCCGTTGTTTTTCTTGCCCACGTGGAGAACCCAATCGAGGTCGGCTTGAGTCAGGTGTATTCTGGTGTCGTGCAGCCACCTCTCCCACTCTCCCAGCTCGCCCTCGGAGTGCTCTGTCATCTCCATCTGCTGGCCCTCGTCGACCCGAGTTACCGAGTAGATTAGGACTAGGTTCCGGTTCTTCGGGATGACGACGTTGAACACGTGGCCCTGCTTGGTTGGGGGGTACCGGACATGCAGGTGTATCATGGCCTGCTGGTCGGCGACGTCGCGGGCTTCGAGATGCTCGCTCTGCAGCCACTCACGCACCCTGTCGGCAGCCTCGCGGGAGTTCATGGAGGGTTTGGGGAGCCCGTCCTATTTGAGAACGCCGAGTCTGGGAGACAGGTGCAGCACCAACTCCTCCAAGCGAATGCCGGCAGTTGAGGAGGCGAGGCTCTTCCTCCTACGGGCATCACCGAAGTCGGTCCACATGTCGTATCCCCAGAGGAATATCAGGTTGGACAGGTGGATGACAGGGATGGAGGTCACGAGGTATATGGGGAGCATTGTGGTTGCACCGAATATCGAGTAGAGGAATGCGAGTGATATCAGCGGCCAGAATATCAGAGGAGAGAGAATTGCGCTGATCATGTGATGCGTCGTCCTAGCGTCGATGCCTTCGTCAGAGTTGTTTCCCGCGTACCAACCGACCAGCGCCTGCAAGCCAGTCGATGGCACGCTGATGGGGGCAGCAAGGAGCATTGCCATGGCTCCCAAGGCCCCATTGATGAGTCTGGATTCCCGCTTGATCCTCCCCTTGGTGTCTAGGGTGCGGGCGTCCAACTCCTTCGAGTGCAGTATCTGCGCGGCTTCCTTGGCGTCCTCGACGAGGGTTTCGGAGTCCTCGAAGCGGGTCAGCCTCTCCCGAACGTCGCGGGCGGCCAATACCTCTTTCTTCAGCGAGCTGAGGGGTGTCGATGAGGAGTTCGCCCTCAAGTGGGCCAGCAGGTGCCATGCCCTGTAAGTCTCCCAATCAGGGGCGTCGGGTGTGATGTGGGACAGGCTCTCATACAACTCGTCGCGCAAGGGGATGACTCGCTCTGCTGGTGGCTCGACCCACTCTCCTTCTGCTAGGGTGGTGTGGTGCTGTGAGTCGTCGAGTAGTGGAATCGATATTGGCTCTCCGAACTCGACGAAGACATCGGTGCGGAACCAGTAGTGGCATCTGAAATGCAGGCCAACGGGTTGGATCGCGGGTTGGGGCAGTCCACGCTCGTGCGCGATGCTGGCGGCGTTGAGGGTGAATCGGAGGGCTCCGGTCCTGAGTGCGTGAAGTTTGGAGTCCTGATGCGACTTGCCCTCTGGCATCACGATGGCTGCGTGGCCCGATGCGATGCAGTTGGCCATGGTTAGCATGCTCCTCTGGTTAATCCTCTTGGCGAACCCGGGGTCACCGACCCCTCTCTCTAACTCGGCCTTCCTGATTACAGGCTGTGAGCCCAGCCGGCGCGTGAGCCAGCCGATGACGGGCATGGTCATGATATCGTGCCTACCGATGGCGATGATTCGCCGATTCTGAGATTTCATGATGGCCAGCGGGTCGATTAGCCCGTTGATGTGTGTCGAGGCGTACACGGAACCGCCCTCTACCTCGGGTGGGCTGTCCATCTCCGAGTTTCTGATCATGTACGACCAGGCTATGTCGACGACTCTGCGGATGACCTCCCAGAATGGCCGGCTTCCTGGATGTCTGCCGCTGTGGTCCCACGGCACACGCTCCAGTTTCCCGACATTGACTCTCGTAGCGCTGCCCGACAGCCGAGGAAGAACATCGGGCGCCTCGCGAGAGTCGGGCATGATGGCCGCACGGGGCTGGTGGTTGAGAACGCACCGGGTCATTCCAAGTGGCTGCGGATGCGCTCAGCGAGTATAGCGCCCTGCTCGGGGTCGAGTTGGGTGGTGGCGAAAGGCCAAGCTAGGCCACTACCGTCATCGTGTTTGGGGATGATGTGGAAGTGGACGTGGAACACTGATTGATATGCTGCCTCGCCATTGTTCTGCAGGACGTTGAAATCCCGCGCCCCGGACGCTGCTAGGACTGCTCTGGAGATCCTAGGAAGGACTCTTCCGACCGCTGCGGAAGCCTCGTCGGACAGCTCGTCGAGCGAGGCGCACTGCTCCTTGGGTACCACCAGAGTATGGCCCACGCTACAGGGATTGATGTCCAAGAAGGAGAAGACGTGCTCGTCCTCGTACACCTTGTGGCAGGGAATCTCACCTTGGATGATTAGTGTGAAGATGCTTGGGTCGGGACTTGCCATGCTACCCCTCCGAGCCAACTATGGCCTCGGCGAGGGTCAGCATCCCCTCTAGATGGATGGCGGTGGCCAGTTCGGTGTTCATCACCATTGACGAGTCCGTGACCTTGATTCCTCCCTCTCGCAGCCCGGCTATGCCAGTTGCAGCAGCCTCTAGGGAATTCTCGTCGCGAGAGCCGTTGAGACCGGCCATGATTGTCGAGACTGCCGATGAAACCCGTCCCACCGACTCTCCGCTCCTGCCCATCAGCGAGGCCACTCTGGCCTTCTGCGCACTTGTCGCGTCGGAAATCATCGAGGAAGCGGCGAAGTCCTGGCCCGAAGCCCAGTCTCCGGCGTGCTCACCGGCGCTCTTACCACTGACTAGGTCCTCCAGCAACTGGTTCCCTGCAAGCATGCCCTCGCCGTGCATACCGGTGTTGGCGGAGCGTCCTGCCGCGTAGAGGCCAGTGAACCACATTCCCCCTGTGTCGAACGTCACCCTGCCGCTCTCATCGACCGGTGCGCCTCCCGTCGTCGATGCTATGGATGCAGAGAGGGGAATGACGTCGGTAGTCATGTCCAGACCCGCTCCCTCCCTGACCCTCCTAGCGGTCTGGGCGAACCAGGGCGCGGATGCGGAGTCCAACGAACGCAGATCGAGGACGCACCCCTCTCCATCGAGGACCGCTTCGGGACCGACGTCCTCGCCGCTCTCCTTTCGTATCCTGCCCCCGGAGCCTAGTAGGTCGAGGGGTAGGTGGATGGTCGTATCACGGATGGTGAGCGGGTGCCGGGGGGCATTAGCCATGCCAGACAGGCCCACTCCGGCGGCGGCAGCTAGAGCGGCCCCCGTTCCCGGGCCGCTCGAAGGAGTGGACCATATTCCCTGATGTCCTTCCGTGGCGAGAATCACAGCTTTGGATTGAATCGAGGATATCTCTCCTGATAGCAGGTCCAGAACCACGACTCCCCTCACTTGCTGATTGTCCATGACCAAAGATAGAGGAACCAAGTCGGAACGACGTGGGATGCTTCTCTTGATAGCCTGCTCCTCCAGCAGGCGGGAGACCTCCCTAGCAGTGCTGTCTCCGCAGCCCGTCAGGCGGGGCCTGCTGTGGCCCGGTGCCTCGGATGTGTGAGGCAGGCCACCATCCCTGCGGCGTAGCACCAAACCCCATCTCTCGAGTTCTGCTAGAGTCGAAACGGCCTCGCCACAGAATCGAGCCGCTGCGCCCTTATCTGTAGAATCGCCGCCGGCCGTCACCGTGTCATCGCGATGAACTGTCGAGTCGAGTTCGTCGATTGACGCCGCTAAACCCGACAGAGGTGCTGCGCCGGAGGCGGAGCCGATGCCGGAGGAGTCGATGACCAATGGAGTCGTTCCTGCGTCGGCAGAAGCGACGGCTGCCCGTAGAGCCGCTGGGCCGCTGCCGATGATGACGATGTCCCACGACTCCATGTTCGCTCCTTTGCTCGCAATCGCAACGGCGTCATGAACGTGACGCTCGGGACTACGTCCCGAAAGAAGCTCAATCGGCTATTGACAGAGCCAGCCTGCGAACGGTGGAGGCCGCATCAGACATGCGCTGGTCGGCGCTCTCCTTCTGCGCCTTCGAAGACAGGGTGGTCTGAACCACAATCGACGAGAGCGTCTCCCCCTGCTCTCCCCTCAGGGTGACTTGCACGGGGTGCGAGCCGGTCTCTGAGTCAGGCCATGCCAGTCCAATCCAGAGCACGGTGGCGTCATCCAGCAGACGGCCCAGCGAATCGACCTGATCAGTGGCCCTGCTGCTGTCAATGCGTTGGGAGGGCCGTGCCTCCACCCTGATGGTCTGCAGGGCCGGCTCCCCCTCAGCCACCACGATGTCGACCTTGGCGTTGGCAGTGGCCCCGGTGTAATTGTGTAGTACCACGAACAGGTCGGCTTGGCCCTGAGAGCAGCGCGGAGGCAGGTCGAGGTCCAGCCTCCATGGCATCTCGTTCAGCGTGTGGTCGCCCCTGATGGCCGAGTCCTGGAGTCTGTCGATCAGCCTGAACAGCCCTGGCTCCCAAGCCTTGGTGTGCGCCAACAGGGTGCGCAGGGACCTGAGGTCGAACTTGTTGGAACGGTCAGTCAGGTCATCGATCGCTGTCACCTTGAAGACGCGTTTCGCCTCGGTGATCAGTCTGTCGTCGTCGAGCAGGTCCCGTTCGTTGAGGTGCAATGCACGCAGCAAGTGCTCCACCGCGGAATCGGGTGTCTGCTCATCTCTAACGCTATCCGACAGGGACTGCTTCCATTCGTCCCAGGCCGCAGCAGTCTCCGGGTCGAGGTGCGCTACCATCAGGTCGGACAACGGCCTGTCCAATGTGCTGTCATGCAGGGTCGGGGCGTGCAGCGAGAGCAATGGGAATGACTTCGAGCGCATGGGTATCGAGTCGTCGAGCATCAGGGAGTTGAGGAGACACAGCGCCCCTAGGGCTATCGAGAGCCCGAGGAGCAACGAGCCGAGTGTCTCTCCCGTGTCAAGGTCCCTGACCGCGATTATCGCCAACGCCCCGAGCACTGCCGATAGCAGGCGAATCCTCTCCCTCAGGGCCCTTTCCCTCAGAGTGTTCAGTATCCTCTCAACGCCCGGATATGCGTCCATCGACCTCTGCCCTCCGTCACGTAACTTGAGTCGGTCCCGAGCGGACATCCTAGCGAACGTGGCCGCGAAGTTGGTGGGAATCAGAAGCGCTGCTAGCACGGCGTATGCAGCTATGGCGACATCATAGGAGGCAAAGTCCCAATCAACCAGCAGCAGAGCAGCAGTTGCCGGTGCTAGAAGGGCCAGTGCCCGTCGTATGAAGGGGGTATGGAATGACACGGAGACACGTGTCCAAAGGCGGCGGCCAGCGTCCCTGGCTGCGACCCTGCGCTGGAGGGCCCGCTGACGCGAGGGGCCGAACTCACTTGAGTCCGAATACGGGGTTGGTAGCTCGGAGAGGGGATCTTCCACGTTGTTCGGAGAACGTTGGATGCTTGATGGCATCGGCACAATCTCGACCGAAATGGGGTGATTCTGCTAGCGTCACCTTTCTTGGGGGGGATGGCTTGGCGGAAGCGGGCGCGTAGCATAGTCCGGATAATGCACCGGCCTCCTAAGCCGGGGACCGCGGGTTCGAATCCTGCCGCGTCCGCCATTCTCAACCGAAGGCGAGGCCGTGATCCTTGCCCGCTCTTGCGGCTCTATGTAGGAAGTTCTCGAACGGTATTCTGGCGTGCATAGAGCGTTTCAGTTGGGCGTCGCAATCTGCGAGTGCGGCGAGCAACTGCTCGCGTAAGGGGTCAGGGAGTGAGAGTCTGCGACCGACTAGAACGTCGTGGAGCTGGTGGACCACGTCGTCGGAGTCCATGCCGTGGTCGTTCATCATCCGGTCGATCTCGGCTAGGGCTCCTGCCAGCACCTTCTTCTTGCGACCTCTCCGATTCTCCCACCTCCACTCGACCACCCTACCCCTGAGGGCCAGTTCCAACAGGTGCCTGCCGGACTGCAGGGTGGTCGATTGAACCAAGGTGTGTACCGCCGAGCGGTCGTCAGCGAGGCCCCTGAGATGCAGCATCTCCAACGTGAACAGGGCCTTTCTGAGGTTGCCCTCGCAGATGTACGCGATGTCCTCGAGGACGCCATCGGCGGTCTCGACGCCCTCTGATTGTGCGATGGAGCGCATGGCAGACAGCATCGTCTCGCGCTGGGTTGCGGGAATCCGAATCATCTGGGTCCGGGAACGTAGTGCGTCGATGATTCTCGACGGTGCCCTAGCCACCAGCACGAACCTCGAGGCGATGCCCACGGTCTCCATCATCCTGCGGAGGTAGGCCTGCCTAATCGAACCGAGGTGGTCAGCGTCCTCGAGCACTATGAGTCGGCTGACCGGCAGGAACCCGGGGGAGATCTCGGTCTCCTCGCCGGCCGGTGCTATATCGTCGGGCGAGCCGGTTGACATGCCCCTGTCGAAAGCATCGAGGCTGAGCCTCCCGGCGAGCGTATCCCTAGAACCGGTTCCACCCGGCCTGAGGAAGTCCTCGAACGTCTTCATGGCGCCGCGCTGGCGGACGAGGTCCCGGCACTGCAGCACGTGTGTGGTGGAGCGCCAGCCGCTGCCGAGGACCTGTCGGGCCACCAGACGCCATGCCGCGGTCTTGCCAACCCCCACCGGGCCGGTGATCAGTAGGTGAGGTGGGTCGGCCGAGACACTAGCTGCGAGGAGTGCCTGACGAGGCTTGTCGGGGATGGCCATCTGCTCGAAGGTCCGAGGAGAGTGAGTGTTCAGCCAGCCGGTCACGAGGGGTCGTCGGATTGGCGGGACTTGAAGACCGCGCTGTTCACTCAGCCTTCAGGGTCTTGTGACGACCTTCCTTGCGGGGCTTGACGAAGATCCTGTATCCGCACTTGCGGCAGGAGTGGCCGGTTGATCCGGCCTCACTCCAGGTCAAGGCGCCGCAGCGCAGGCACTTGTACCGGATCTCGAGTGGGTCCATGGTCGATTCACAGTGGTTGCACTTGGGCAACTCGGTGGGGCTCCAGTTCCTTCGATCGGTGCGATTGCAGCTCCTGCACTTGTGGAGCACGAGACGGTCTGCTTCGTTCGACATCGAGCCGGCGACCTAGCGGGCCTTCTTCAATCTGTCCTATGGCTCAGCGGGCCCTATGGGCCCGTTCGCACACTGCGACGAAGTTCTCGAAAATCCTCGCGCCGTACTCCGAGTCGTTGACTTCGGGATGAAACTGCAGCCCGAATCGGTCGCCGGCCTCGTTCTCCATCCCTTGGACCTCGCAGGACTCGCTTTGCGCTGTAATCACGAAACCAGGAGGGGCCTGTACGACCTCGTCGTTGTGACTCTCCCATACTGTCTGCTCGTCTGGTGTCCCCTCGAACATCGCCCCACCGCCATCGACGAGTGTTATCGTCGCGGCCCCGAACTCGGGCTTGGGCGCCTCGGCCGCCCTGCCTCCGTAGAAACCGGCCATGAACTGGTGGCCGGCGCAAATCCCGAGGATTGGGACGTCTAGGCTGAGGTAGCCCCCGCAGTTGCCTAACTCGCCGGTCAGACCCACCCGGGCCGCTCCTCCCGACAGGATGAGCCCGTCGACCTCGCGGAGCTCGTCTAGAGGGGTTTTGTTGGGCAGGATCTGGGTATCGACGCCGAGGTAGCGCAGCATCCTCCACTCGCGGTGCGTCCACTGGCCCCCATTGTCGATGACATCGATGACAAGAGGGGTGTCGTCCATGCCAAACCGCAGTGCGGCCGGATGATGAACAATACCCTGTCAAAGATTGAAAAAGAGGTGCCTTGTCGAAGAGGCCCTGCCCTGATGGTGTAGTGGCCTATCATGCAGCCCTGTCGAGGCTGCGACCCGGGTTCAAATCCCGGTCGGGGCGCCACTCATTTGGATCCCTGTGATTGGTGCACGTAGCAGTACTCACTGCTTCGATAGGTGACCCTGCGGCACTTCTTGCTTGTCCTATTGTCGATGTGGAGGCAGTTTGTGTTCTGCGCCCTTCCTACGAACCGGGCGCGGCGGGCTCGGGTTCGGGCCTGTCTAGATAGTTCGCGCTCGGACACGCCTCTCTCCCTCTCCACCAGCATCTCCAAGGATGCTGAATCCGCCTCGGTGACTTTGGCGGCGCTCTCGACTGCGGACATCTCGAAGTAGTCGAACCAAAAGGAGCCGCAATCGGTACAACCGTTGAGTTTGATCGCCTGAGTTCGGTTATCCTTGCTCTCTTGGTGCTGGTGAGATAGATAATCAAAGACGACCATACCCAGCACGATGGCGTCAATCACAGGGTGGCTTGGGCTAGGTACGGAACCGGGCAGGCCGTATGATTCCTTCTTCCTGATATGAAGCAGGGTGGTCTCAACCATCTCCGATGAGCATATGGGGCAGTCCAAACCGCACGGAGAGCCCTGCTCGAGGATTTCATTAGGAGTGATAGGGTGATTTTCGAAGGCATACGCGGCCTGCTTTGCGTTGATGAGTTCCCCATTGCACCGGCCACAGCGATATGTGCCAAGGCGGCGTATCCTGTTTTCCCAGTAGTTGATAACACCGGAGTCTGATGGATAGTAGGTGAGCTTGCGGTTTGACTTTCCACTCTTATTTGTGCAATGAGGACATTCCGCGCGCTCCGGGCCCCAGGCGCTCGAATATTTCGCACTCGACATCCTGTTTTCGTAATAGATCCGCCCAAGAAATCTACAGAAGAGGAACGATATGAATGTACAGAATAAAACAAACAGAAAGATGAACGGGACGAAAAAAATATCGTAGCAACCCATGGTGCCACAGTAGCGATCAGGGTCATTAAGTGCGGATAAATAAGGCCACCACGGGCTTCCTAACCAATAGAAAACTATCCCGGCCCCAATGAATCCCTGAATCGTGCCGTCCTTTTTCATGACATCACTCCGTTTCTTCTTCCCACCAGTTGGCTTCTGCTTCGGGCTCGGAGAAAGATTCTGGTAATTTCTCGGGCTCTTCGTTCTTCTGAGTCTTGTGGTAGTACGACCAACAATAGAAAGCCAACATGAAGAATACAAAACCGATGATGTTTTTTGTCGACTTGGAGAAGCCAGTGGCGTCTAGGAAGTCATCGCCCCATTCGTCCCATCCGTCGGGTTCACAGTCTGGTTCTTCGGCAAGCCAGTCCCAATAATCAGGAGACGATTGAGGAGGGCGGTCCCCATAATCACAAGCCGGATCTGAACCGGCATTTCCGAAAACAATGAATGCAATGACAAATAGCCAAATTGCCGCACGTAATCGTCTTGGGCCTATTTTTTCCAACGGATCGGTTTTCCCAGTACTATATCTCAAGGAGTCATTCCACCTTGAGGCTATGCTGACTCAGACCAATGGTAATCCGATAGGAGGCAAATGTCTCAACATCTACCTCGATCCTGAGACCAACACCCGGCCAATTGCTACTGCAATAACGGCAGATGGCTCGGGAGAAGTAGATTGGTTCTCTGGAGATCCTGAGGACAATCCGAGCCGCAGAGGCGTTGAGCCTAACGGCGATCAATTGGAAGGCTTCCGAACCGTCAGAGTAGCGTATGAACCGAATAAGGAGTTACCCGGAGAATGCCGGGCCGTAACAACTCCTGTCGTTAACGGGTCTTACATGGAT